>RCMY010000186.1_pt1 | contig 56642 bp, 48 predicted proteins | sample 2041341 | NCBI WGS metagenome assembly RCMY01 (sample SAMN09708234, study PRJNA481090) | Marine sediment metagenome, whole genome shotgun sequencing project.
GACGCCGCTGGCCTTTGACGGCGACCCGGCGCAATGGGCCGATTCGCTCGACACCGTCATGTCCTACGGAGAAGTCATCGTTCCCGGCCACGGCCCGGTCGGTGGCCACGACGAAGTTCGCGACCTACAGCGTTACCTACGAGCCTGCGTTGACGGCTCGATTCCGTCCGGACCATGGGACCGTTGGTCGGGCCGCGAGTGGGACCAGGTCAACATCGAACGGGCGGCGATGCTCGCCGTCGGCGATCACAGCCCACCCCCTTCGATGTTGGCGGCCCTGGGCCTGAACTGAGCGCCTGATTAGAGATATATTGTTACCCATATTTCTCATCATAGATGTCTGTGGGACGATATTATTTCGAGTTGAACTGACAATGCATTTCGACCGTATTCACCAGGCATATCGTTCCCGACCGAAGCCCCTTGACCTGACGGCTGTGTCCTGTCTAGGGTAAATCGAAACCCGAACGAAGGCAGAACGGGATCGCAACGGTTCCTAAACGCAGGGGTTGCCACAGCGGCGAATTGTGGCAAGCGGTCCTGACACCGGGTTGATCGATGCGATAACGACTGGTGGGCAGCGATGATTCGGCGTTTGGTTTTGCTTTGCGTGCAACGTAAAGCCCTTGTTCTTGCACTTTCGGCGGCGGTTCTGGTGGCGGGTGCATTGCAGGTCAGCAGCATGAAAGTCGACACATTACCGGAGTTCACTCCGCCATATGTCGAGGTGCAGACCGAGGCATTGGGCCTTTCGGCGCTCGAGGTCGAGCAACTGATCACGGCGCCGCTCGAAGCCGACCTTCTCAATGGCGTGGCGTGGCTCGAGGACATCCGGTCGCAGTCCTTGCCCGGGTTGTCCTCGATCGTCATGACGTTCGAGGAAGGAACGGACCTGTTGGAGGCTCGTCAGGTCGTACAGGAACGCTTGACGCAGGCAGCGGGCTTGCCGAACGTGTCGCGCGCTCCGGCCATGGTGCAACCGCTCTCCTCGGAGAATCGGGTGATGATGGTCGGACTCACGTCCGACGATCTGTCGCTCATCGAGCTGTCCGTCCTCGCCCGCTGGACAGTACGGCCGTTCTTGATGGGCGGCGACGGCGTCGCAAACGTTTCGGTCTGGGGTCAACGACAACGACAGCTCCAGGTCCAGGTCGATCCGGAGACGCTTCGCGAGTCCGACGTCACCCTGCTCGACGTGGTCAAGACAACCGGCAATGCGTTGTGGACCTCGCCACTGAGCTATCTCGAAGCATCCACGCCTGGAACCGGCGGGTTTATCGACGGGCCGAACCAACGAATCGGTGTACAGCACGTGTTCTCGATCGACGGCCCAGAGGATCTCGCCGGCGTGCCGATCGAAGGAAACGAAGAGTTGACACTGGGTGACCTCGTCACCGTGGTCGAGGATCACCAACCGCTCATCGGCGATGCGATCGTCGAAGACGGCGACGGCCTGCTACTGATCGTCGAGAAGTTCCCTTGGAGCAACACGACCGAGGTCACCAACATCGTCGAAGAGGCGCTGGACGAACTGGCCCCAGGACTCAGCGGCGTCACTGTCACCACCGACCTCTTTCGACCCGCCAGCTACGTCGAACGCTCGACCGACAATGTGGCGCTGGCCACCGGCATCAGCATTCTGGTCGTCGCAGCGCTCGTGTTCCTCCTGATCGGCGGCTGGCGGGCGGCAATCGTCGCACTCGCCTCGCTGCTGGTGTCGTTGAGCGGCGCACTGTTGCTGTTGATGGCCACCGACACCACCGTCAACGCCATGGTGTTCGCCGGACTGGGCCTGATGATGATCATCATCATCGGCGACACAATCATGAACGCCGACGCGTTGCGCCAACACCTCGGCGGCGGCGATGGGGATCGATCGTTGATCAGTCGAACCGCCAATGGCGTACTCGCAACGCAACGTCCGCTGCTGTACGCAACCACGGTGATGGCGATTGCCGCCATCCCCGCGTTGCTGATGGATGGCGCAGCCGGCGAGTTCCTGCCCACCATCGCCCTCGTGATGTTGGTCGCTGTCCTCGTGGCGCAGATCGTGGGCGTTACGGTCACGCCAGCGCTTCATGCGACGCTGCACCCAAACCACAACACGGGAGCGACCAAACCCACCAAACTCAGCGCTGCTATGCACCGGGTCGCAGCCATCTCGCAACTCGCGTTTCGCAAAACAGCTCTCGGCATCGGCGCAGCCGTGGTCTTGGGGGCGCTGGCTCTCGCCCTTGTCCCAACGATCGACCGGGACTTCGTACCCACGTTCAAACAGACCGACCTGCTGATCGGTCTCGAGGCCGCGGCCGGCACGTCGTTGCAGGAGACGGAACGCATCGTGAGCGCCGCGGTCGCCGAACTTCGAACCGTTCCCGGAGTACGCAACGTGGGAGCGCAGGTTGGTCGGGCTGTGTTGTCCGACGAGGTGGCCAACGTCAACAGCTCCGGTATCTGGGTCAACATCGACCCCGACGCCGACTACGACGGGACCGTCGCCGCCGTGCAAGCGGTTGTTCAGGGGTATCCAGGCATTGGGCTACCCAACACCGAAACGTTCGCCAACGTTCGTGTCACGGACATTCTGCAGCAGCCCACCGACGACCTCGTGGTGCGCGTCTATGGAGAGGATCCCGAGATCCTTGGGCCGCTCGCCGACGAAGTCGCCGCAATGGTCAGCGGCGTGGACGGAACGTCGAGCGTTCGAGCGATGCATCCCGTGTCGGAGCCAACCGTGGAGATCGAGGTCGATCTCGAGCGGGCGGCAGCGACCCGGATCAAACCGGGCGATGTCCGCCGCGCTGCTGCCACATTGCTCTCCGGTATCGAGGTCGGCAGCTTCTTCGAGGAACAGAAGGTGTTCGACGTCATTGTTTGGAGTCCCCCCGAACAACGCAACAGCGTCACCGCCATTCGCAACCTGCTCATCGATACGCCGAGCGGCGACGTGGTACGACTCGAAGACGTGGCCGACGTTCGAATCGCTCCAAACCAGGCGGTCATCCGGCGCGACGCCGTGTCTCGCTACATCGATGTGATCGCCGACGTGTCAGACCGCAACCTCGACGAGGTCGGCGACGACGTCGAGGTCGCGGTAGCAGCCGCCGGATTGCCGTTCGAGTACCACGTAGCGGTGCAGGACGATCGCACCGACGCCGATGCCGACCAACAGCGCGTCGCCTTCGTCATCCTCACCGCAGCGATTGCGGCCTTCCTGGTGCTACAAGCCGCGTTTGACAGCTGGCGGCTGGCCTTCCTGAGCGTGCTTCTCGTGCCCCTGTCACTCGCCGGGTCGGTGGTAGCAATCGCAATCGGAGGCGGAATCTATTCCATTGGGTCGGCCATCGGCCTGTTCGGGGTGGCTGCGATCACGCTTCGGTCGTTGTTGACGCTCATGCAGCGATATCAGAGCTCTGCGCCGCTCGATTTCGCCGGAGATCGATTGGCCTACATCGACCAGCGAAGCGAAGAGCACATCGGCGCCGCCCTCACCAACTTCGTTGCGGTCGGCGCGGCCATGATTCCGTTGATCCTCTTCGGCGACATCGCCGGGCTCGAAATATTGCGGCCGATGGCCGTCGCGGTCCTTGGCGGCATGTTCTCGTCGGCCGCCGTCCTCGTTGTCATCGCACCGTCGCTGTTTCTGATGCTCTCGTCCGGCGACAGCCCATCGCCCGACGAGCCGGCACCCGGAGGCCACGAACAGAACTCCGGGATAGACGCCGAAGTGGCCGACGAGAAACGGCCACGATTCCCGAGGAAATCGCTACAAGAACCGGCGGCGCAGGCTGCGACAGAAAGTGGGATGCCATGAACCGCGCATGCACGATCGGCGCAGCAGTTCTGATTGGGTCGCTCGGCTTCAGCGGATGCTCGAGCGCAGCCGACAGCGTCGAGGTGGAGAAGCCAGCGACCGTCGAGGAGGTTGGCCCGGACCTGTGGGAGATCACGCTCACCGATCGCGCAGCGCAGCGCACCGGCGTTGAGCTCGGCGAAGTTGCCAGCGAGCAGGTCAACGGCGAGGACCGACTGGTAGTGCCCTACTCGGCGGTGATCTATCACTACGAAGGTTCCACCTGGACCTATACCAATCCGAAACCCTTGGTGTATCTGCGGCAGTCGATCGACATCGACTACATCGAAGGCGATGTCGCTGTTCTCAATGATGGCCCGGCCGCTGGCACGTCGGTCGTGCTGGTTGGTGCGGCTGAGTTGTACGGGGTCGAGTTCGGAATCGGGAAGTAGCGAACCATGATGCGGTGGATCGTCAGCACGAGCTTACGTTTCAAGTACCTGGCGGTGTTCCTGCCAGTCGTGTTGTTGGTGTTCGGCGGCCTCCAGCTACGCGATGCTCCGGTCGATGTCTTCCCCGAGTTCTCGCCGCCCAAGGTCGAGGTACAGACCGCGGCACTGGGACTGTCGGCCAGCGAGGTCGAAGAACTGGTGACCGTACCGCTGGAAGACGCGCTCAACGGCATTGCCGACCTCGATGTGATCCGCTCCAAGTCGGTGCCGGACCTCTCCGCCATTCAATTGATCTTCCACCCGGGCACCGACCTGATCGAATCCCGCCAATTGGTGCAGGAGCGACTCGCCACGGTCATCCCGACGCTGCCCACCTGGGCGAGCCCGCCCATCATGTTGCAGCCGCTCTCGGCAACGAGCCGAGCGATGAAGATCGGTTTGACATCGGACGAGCACTCGTTGATCGAGATGTCGATGAACTCGTACTGGCGCATCCGTCAACGGCTCATGCGGGTGCCGGGGGTGGCCAACGTTGCCATTTGGGGCGAGCGCATCGAGATGTTGCAGGTCCAGGTCGACCCCAACAAGCTGACCGAACGCAACGTATCGCTCGACGAGTTGATGCAGGTAACGGCCGACTCGCTCGATTCGGGCCTGTTGCACTTCTCCGACGGCGCAATGGTGGGAACCGGCGGGTTCTTCGAGACACCGAACCAACGCTTGGGTATCCGAAGCGTGCTGCCGATCGTCGAGCCGGAAGATCTTGCGCAAATCGCCCTTGCCGAACGCGACGGCGAAGTGCTGCGTCTCGGCGACGTGGCCAACGTCGTGATCGACCACCAACCGCTCATCGGGGATGCGGTCATCGACGGTGGCCCCGGCCTCATGCTCATCGTCGAGAAGTTTCCGTGGGGCAACACCCTCGAGGTGACCGAAGGGGTCGAGGAGGCCCTCGATGAGCTGCGTCCGGGGCTTCAGGGCGTCGAGATCGACAGCGAGATCTTCCGCCCCGCCACGTTCATCACCCTGTCACTCGACAACCTGACCAAAGCCCTGCTCATCGGGTCAGTGCTGGTGGTCATCGTATTGGGCTTGTTCCTGTTCGAATGGCGAGTGGCGCTGATCAGCCTGGTGGCGATCCCGCTGTCGTTGGTGTCGGCCGGCCTCATCCTGTATCTGCGAGGCGTCACGATCAACGTCATGATCCTGGCGGGCTTCATCATCGCGCTCGGGGCGGTGGTCGACGACGCGATCATCGACGTCGAGAACATCGTGCGAAGACTTCGCCAACACCGCCAACTCGGCACGCCTTTTTCCACATCCCGGATCGTGCTCGATTCGTCGCTCGAGGTCCGCAGCGCCATCGTTTACGCAACGTTGATCGAGGTCGCCGCGCTCGTGCCGGTGTTCTTCCTCGAGGGATTGTCGGGAGCATTCTTTCGGCCGCTCGCCACGTCGTATGCATTGGCGATCCTCGCTTCGATGGCGGTGGCTTTGACGGTCACGCCGGCGCTCAGTTTGCTCTTGCTCCGCAATGCTCCGCTCGAACGGCACGAGTCACCAATTCTGCCGCCGCTGAAGCGGGCCTACACGAGGGTCACGACCCGTCTGGTGCGGTCGCCCCGGCCGGCCTACAGCACCATCGGGGGCCTCGCCCTTGTCGGTGTACTGCTCGTGCCCACCCTCGGACAGGAGCTGCTGCCGTCGTTCAAAGAGCGCGACTTTCTCATGCACTGGCTGACACGGCCCGGCACCTCGCAACAAGAAATGGTCCGCATCACCGAGGCCGTCTCGCCCGAGCTGCAAGCAATTCCTGGCGTGAGGAACTTCGGCGCCCACATCGGCCAGGCGCTGATCGCCGACGAGGTGGTGGGCATCGACTTCGGGGAGAACTGGGTGAGCGTCGATCCAGATGTCGACTACGACGACACGGTCGCCGAAATTCAGGCGACCGTGGATGGTTACCCGGGGCTGTTCCGCGACGTCCAGACGTATTTGAAAGAGCGCGTGCGCGAAGTACTCACCGGGTCGAGCGACGCCATCGTGGTGCGGGTATTCGGTCCGGATCTGGACAAGATCGACGAGGTCGCCCGAGAGGTCGAAGCACAATTGCAGAGTGTCGATGGCCTGACCGATCTCCATGTCGAACTGCACGTGAAAGTGCCGCAGCTCCACATCGAGGTCGACCTGGAGCAAGCGCAGATATACGGCGTAAAGCCAGGTGACGTTCGCCGATCGGTTGCGACGTTGGTCGCAGGCGAAGAGGTCGGTGACATCTTCCGAAACGGTCGAGCATTTGACGTCCAGGTATGGAGCACTGCCGAAACTCGCAACAGCCCCGACGACATTGCGCGGCTCCTGATCGATACGCCGTCGGGTGAGGTCGTGCAGCTGTCCGAGCTGGCCGATGTCAGTATTAGACCGGTCGACAAGTCGATAGAACGCGAAAATCAGAGCCGTCGCCTCGACGTCAGCGCCAACGTCGGCGGCCGCGACCTCGGTTCAATCGCTCGCGACGTGGAGGATGTCGTGCGCGGCATCGACATGCCGCTCGGCTACTCCGCCGACATCATCGGCGAGTACCAGGAGCGGCAGGAAACGCAGTCATCGCTGTTCAAATACTCATCGCTGGCTGCGCTCGCGATTCTGCTCCTGCTGTTCACGTCATTCGGCAGTTGGCGATTGGCGCTCTTGGGTATGATCACCTTGCCGTCGGCCCTCGTCGGAGGCGTGCTGGGTGCCTGGTTGTCGGGCGGCATCATCTCGCTCGGTTCGTTGGTGGGCTTTCTCACCGTGCTCGGCATCGCGGCCCGCAACGGCATCATGATGATCAACCACTTCCAGCATCTGGAGAATGAAGAGGGCATGGAATTTGGCCCGGCGCTCGTGATACGGGGCGCCGAGGAACGTTTGGCACCCATCCTCATGACCGCGCTGACAACCGGGCTGGGGTTACTCCCGCTCGTGATCGCCGGCGACATCGCCGGTCACGAGATCGAGCACCCGATGGCCATCGTGATCCTCGGAGGTTTGGTCACCTCGACATTCCTCAATCTGTTTGTGGTGCCGTCGCTGTACCTTCGCTTCTCTCGGAAGGACCACGAGGGTACGCCGTCTCCGCTGCCCGCCTGACGGCTGCGACGACAACGGCCACGTCGGCGCATATCCAACCCGAGCGGCTCGGTCAGACCAGCTCGCTCAGGTCGATGGTGTGTGATTGATGTACGCCTTCACCCGAATGCCAATGGGTACGACAGCGAAGTTCGTAGCGGACATCGGGAGCCTGCGCCGGATCGTCGACCACCATCAACTCACCTTCGTACACCTGCTGCCCGTCAACCACCCGAGCGTTGTGGGTGGCTCGCTTGCCGCACCAACAGCGCGCCTCAACCTGCAGCTCGGCGTTGTGATCCGCCAACTCGAGCAGGCGCTGCGTACCCGGAAAGAGCGTGCCCTTGAAGTCGGTGAGCAGGCCGAAGGCGTACACGTCGGCTGCGAACTCGTCGACCACGCGAGCGAGTTGCTCGATCTGGCCCGGCGTATAGAACTGTGCCTCGTCGCACACCGCATAGTCGAGGCGGCCGTGCCGCATCACCACAGCCTTCGCGACGGCAAACAGGTCGACATCGGCGTGGACCTCGAACGCGTCGGCCGATACCCCGAGTTGACTCGAGACCTTGGCCCCTTGCCGGTCGAGTTGGGAGCACAGCAGCCCCTTCAGACCACGCTGTGACAGGTTGTGATGGATCTGCAACGCCATTGTCGACTTGCCTGATCCCATGGTTCCAAAGGAGAACCGAAGCTCTGCCACTGCCTACTCCTGTGCGACACGACTGCAAGTACAAGGGGCACGCCGTCGCCAAGCCCCTGCGGTGCCCAACATCATCCCCTTCGGGCCAGAGTAGGCCGAGAGTCGCTCGGTCACACCGTTGGGAGGCCGGAAACTCCGGAGTCTGGTGCATCACGCTGCCACCAGACCCCGGTACCCCGTTGGGGAAGGTTCCCGCTATGGACACGAGTGTCACATGCGGCCATTAACCAGGCATTAATCGTCGATACAGCGTGGGGAAACCGTCCCGAAGCGGCACCCGCGACGGGGCGCGGATCGTTGCTATTTCAACGTTCAGCTACAACCAGAGGTGTTGCCGCAGTCGGGGCAGGCGTAGCAGCTCCCGGCCCGACGCATGTGCACACCACACTGCATACACAACGGCGCGTCAGAGGCTTCGACGATCGCTGATTCGCCGTCGCGCAACTCGACACCGTGGTGCAGCTGCGCGGCGAGGTCAGCGGCGCTGGGAATGGTTGGTGGATCGGCAGCGACATCGATGCCCTGTGCGGTCTCGGTGACCGACTCGACAACGCCGGGAAGTGTTGGCTGCGTGCGTTCACCGGTCGTGAAGATGTTGAGCGCCGCCCGCTCCTCGGGGGCGAGATACATGACTGCGAGCTTCCGGAACAAGTAGTCCATCAGGCTGTTCGCGATCCGAATGTCGGGATCGTCGGTCATCCCGGCCGGCTCGAATCGCATGCCCACAAAGGCGTCGACATAGGCCCGCAACGGCACGCCGTACTGCAAGCCGTGGCTCACGGCGATGGCGAAGCCGTCCATGATGCCCGCGAGGGTGGAGCCCTGCTTGGAAACGCGTACGAAGATCTCGCCGGGCGAGCCATCTTCATACTGCCCGACGGTTACGAAACCCTTGCAGTCGGCAACACGGAACTCGAACGTGCGCGACGACCGACTGCGGGGCAGCTTCTGGCGAATCGGCTCTCGCACGATGCGCTCGACGACGATCGCGTCGGGTTTCGGTTCGGCCTCCGTGCCGGAGGTTCCGGACGCGGATCCGTTTCCGGTGGAGAGCGGTTGTCCAACCTTGCAATTGTCTCGATACACCGCAACCGACTTGATGCCGAGCTGCCACGCTTCGCGGTAAAGCGCGTCGATGTCGTCGACGGTGACATCTTCGGGCACATTGACCGTTTTGGAGATGCCTCCGCTGAGCCAAGGCTGTGCGGCGGCCATCATCTTGAGGTGACCCCGGTAGTCGATCGTGTTGTCGCCCATCGAGCACGCGAACACCGCAAGATGCTCGGGCAGCAGGTGTGGCGCGCCGAGCGCACTGTGATTCTCGTCGATGTGCGCCACGATCTCGTCGATCTCCGCGGGGCGATATCCGAGCCGGGCCAGAGCGCGGGGCACGGTCTGGTTGACGATGCTCATCGTGCCGCCACCGACCAACTTCTTCATCTTGACGAGGCCGAGGTCGGGTTCGATGCCCGTGGTGTCGCAATCCATGAGGAACGAGATCGTGCCGGTGGGCGCCAGTACGGTGACTTGCGCATTCCGGACCCCGGTTCGCGGGGCCCGCGAGCACACGTCGTCCCAGACCGCCTCCGTGGCCTCGAGGAGGTCGGCCGGAACCAGCGACGAGTCGATGCCGCCCAGGGCGTCACGATGCATGTTGAGCACACCGAGCATCGGTTCGCGATTTTCGGCGAACCCCTCGAAGGGACCCAATCGGGAGGCCATTCGGGCGGACTGCATGTAGGCCGTGCCGGTCATGAGCGCCGTTATCGCCGAGGCGATCGAACGCCCCTGATCGCTGTCGTAGGGCAATCCCAACGCCATGAGCAGCGCGCCGAGGTTGGCATATCCCAGACCCAGTTGGCGGAACGCCTTTGTGGTTTCGGCGATCTTGTCGGTGGGGTAGGACGCGTTCCCGACCAGAATTTCCTGGGCGGTGATCATCACCTGCGCGGCGGCGGTGAATGCATCGATGTCGAACGCCTCATTTCCGGCACCATCGTCGACGAGGAAACGCAACAGATTCAGCGATGCCAGGTTGCAGGCGGAGTTGTCGAGGTGGAAGTACTCCGAACAGGGGTTGCTCGCGTTGATCGGTGCCGTGTTCGAGGCGGTGTGCCAGCGGTTGATCGTGGTGGTGAATTGCACGCCAGGATCGGCGCACTGCCATGCCGCATCGGAGATCTGGCGCAGCAACTCGGCGGCCTTGACGGTCTTGACGACCCGACCATCGGTGCGGGCGGTGAGATGCCAATCGTCGTCGTTGAGCACGGCCTTCATGAACTCGTCGGTGAGACGCACCGAGTTGTTGGCGTTTTGATATTGGATGGAAAAGCTGTCTTTTCCGTCGAGGTCCATGTCGAAGCCGGCCGCGCCCAGCGCGCGGGCCTTGCGCTCCTCGACGGCCTTGCACCAAATGAAGTCCTCGATGTCGGGGTGGTCGGCGTCGAGAACCACCATCTTGGCGGCCCGACGGGTCTTCCCGCCGCTCTTGATCGTTCCGGCCGACGCATCGGCGCCTCGCATGAACGACACCGGACCGCTTGCGGTGCCGCCGCCGTCGAGTGGTTCGGTCGAACCGCGAATGGCGGAGAGGTTCGCTCCTGCACCGGACCCACCCTTGAAGATGATGCCCTCTTCGGCGTACCAGTTGAGGATCGACGCCATGTCGTCCTCGACGGCGAGGATGAAGCAGGCACTGGCCTGCTGGGGAACGCCTGCGACGCCGATGTTGAACCACACCGGTGAATTGAACGCCGCGCGCTGGGTGATGATCAGGTATTTCAGCTCGTCGCGAAACGCGTCGGCTTCTTCTTCGTCGGCGAAATAGTTGCCGTCGATCCCCCACTGCGCAATCGTGTCGGCGACCCGGTCGGCCACCTGACGGAGCGAGGTTTCGCGCTGCGGCGTTCCCACCGTGCCGCGAAAGTACTTCTGCGCCAAGATATTTGTGGCGTTGACCGACCACTCGGCCGGAACTTCGACGGCGGCCTGCTCAAAGGCAACGGAACCGTCGCGATAGTCGGTGATGCGAGCGTCGCGTCGCACCCATTCGACCATGTCATAGGGGTGGACCCCCGGAGCGGTGAACATGCGGCGAAGGCCGATACGAGCAGGATCAGGAGCAATGGCCACGGGGCCTCCAGGGGAGCGTTCTAGGCAAATCGCGGGCGAAGCACGCCAGGCACGAGCGAAGCGTTGTCGGCACCTCCCACGGTAGCGACGAATTCATCGGCTCGAAAGACACGAGGCAACCCGCGGCTGCCTTGCGTCTACCAATCCGGCGTACTCCGCACCGCGATTTGCAAGGCCCAACCTACGGAGAAGTCCTGTGGATCGGAAGGGGACAACCATGGGGATTACCCGTGGATTTCGCGGTGTTGGTCCACAGGTGCCGGTGGATAACCGCTTGGTCATCCACAGAACCCCCTTCACGAGGCACGAAACGATAACGTTTCGGTGTGCGTCAGGTTCTTCCAATCCCAGCGGCTCCCGAAACGATCGACCTCGACGGGCTCGTCGGGCTGTATCGCTCCGACGATCGGCCCGCACCGGAAAATCGCCCCTGGGTGATGGTGAACATGGTGGCGAGCGCCGATGGGGCCACCGCCGTCGGTGGGGTTTCGGACGCGCTTGGTGGCGAGGGCGACTCGCTGGTGTTTCGTGCCATTCGAGCAGTCCCCGATGCCATCCTCGTGGCCGCCGGGACGGCCCGAGCCGAGAACTACGGGCCACCGGCGATTCGTCCGGACGTCGTCGGCCGACGTGAGGCAGCCGGCCAGTCGCCGACCCCGACACTGGTCGTGGTGACGGGTTCGGGCAATCTCGACGTCGGGGGGCGCCTGTTCGAAGGCGGCCATCGGCCGTTGGTGTACACCTCGGCGGCGGCAGAACCCGAACGCATTGCGCAGTTGCGAAATCACACCGAGGTGATCGAAGCCGGCGACCAGCGTGTTGACCTGCACGTGATGTTGGCGGATTTGTACGCCCGCGACGTACGAGTTGTGCTGCTGGAGGGCGGCCCGTCGCTCAACGGCGAGATGGCGAGCCTCGGACTGATCGACGAATGGTGCCTGAGCTTGGCCCCGAAAATCGCCGGCGGCGAAAGCAAACGGATCGCAGCCGGCCCCACGATCGTGCCGCCGACCGATCTCGATCTGGACCGGATCCTCGAACACGACGGCGAGCTGTTCCTGCGGTACGTCAGCCGGCCACCGGGGACGGAATGAGAAGCCGCTGACCGATCTGCAGGTTGGCGCTCCCCGCTGCTGACCGGAGCTCGTCGACGAGCGGCCGCGGGTCGGCATTGGGACGAAGCGCCTCGGCGATCGACCACAGGCTGTCGCCAGGCTGCACGATGTACAGCGTGGGCTCGGCGTAGGAGAAGTTGCCGTCGTAGGCCCCTGCTTCGTCGCCGACCATGCCGAACACCACGACCAAGGCGACCATCACGGCGAGGACGATACCGACGAACGCCACCTGGCGAGACGACACCGCGGTGGCGGGCTCGCCTCCTGCCGGTGATTTGCGTTCAGCAACCGCAGACATTGGCGCTGGAGCGACAATTGCGGCCACCGCTGCCGTTGGCAGCGCTATCGGGGCTATCGGGGCCATCTGGGCCATCTGGGCTATCGGGGTGGTCGGAAGGATCGGGTTGGTCGGAGCAGCACCGAAGAAGGTGGTGAGCGAGGAGGTGTGGGTTGGAGCCATGGAACCATTCTCTCTAGGGGGTGTGACAGTCTCGGAAAAGGCCCGAAACCCTTGATTTCGACTGACAATGCCTGACTTGGATGACAATGCTTGACTTGGAACACGTGTTCGGGGAACATGTGTGCGACGAACACTCGTTCGAGATACAGTCAACACGAACACCTGTTCGCCCGCAACCCCCTTTACGGAGAAAATCTCATGGCCGAAGCCCCGACCGAACGCCAACAACAGATTCTCGAGTTCATCGACTCGCAGATGCGCGATCGGGGGTTCCCTCCCTCGGTCCGCGAGATCGGCGAGGCCGTCGGGCTCACCTCGCCGTCCACCGTGCACTCCCACCTGTCGACGCTCACCAAGCTGGGCTACCTGCGCCGCGACCCCGACAAGCCACGGGCGATCGAGGTGCATTGGGATCGTGCGTCGGGCGCCGTTGTCGATCGTCGTCCGGTGCGCCACGTACCGCTCGTCGGCGACGTTGCGGCCGGCACCGACGTGCTCGCGCAGGAAAACATCGAAGAGACGATGCCGCTCCCGGCCGACCTCACCGGCGATGGCGACTTGTTCATGTTGCGCGTCCGAGGCGATTCCATGATCGAGGCCGGCATCTTCGACGGTGACTTCATCGTGGCTCGCTCACAGCCCTACGCCGAAAACGGCGACATCGTCGTCGCAGGCATTCCGGGCGAGGAAGCCACGGTCAAGACGTACCGCAAGGAAAAGCACGAGATCGTGCTCGTCCCCCACAATCCCGCGCTCTCACCCATGCATTTCAGCCCCGACGACGTCACAATCTTCGGCCGAGTTGTCACGGTGCTGCGAAAGCTCTAAAACTGCGTCCGCTCTTGTAGGGGCTTTCAAGAAAACAGAGGCGCCGCAGCGAAGTGCTGCGGCGCCTTTGTCGTTCTGTTGCCGATCCCTACTCGGCCGCGCAGTGCACTTCAGCGGTCATGGTCGCGAACTCGCCGGTGAAGGAAGCGTCACCGACGGGCGTCTGCACCTCGAACCCATCGTCGTGGATCGTGGCGATCGGGGTCGCACCGTCGGGGCCCGACGCCACCGGCCTCCAGCCGATCATGTTTGCCCCGTCCAATTCCACGACGGCGCCGGTCACGTAACTCGGGTCCGAGCGGGTGTCGATGATCAACGAGTGGAAGTCGCTCGTGAAGCTGGCCACCGTGCCCTCGATCTCGCACGACCCGGTCGATTCGTACACCTCGTCGCCAACCACCGCACGGAAGGTCCCCGTCCCGACAATGGCGTTCGCCTCGATCATGGCCTGCTGCGCTTCGTCGGAGTTCGTGTCATAGAGGTCGAGGCCGTACCGAGCGGTGCCGTTGCCTTGGTCCCTGATCTCCATGATGACCAGCTCACCGTTGGCGTTGCGAGCCTCGAACCGGCCCTCCTCAACCGAATCCTCGAGGATCTCGAAGCCCGCCGCGGTCACCATCGAGCGTTGCGCGTCGGTGATCGCCGCCACGTCGGCGCCGTCGATGACGCCGAACACGATCGACTCGCCGTACGTCGGGTCGGTGGTGGCGGCCTGAATGTTGAGGCCGTCCGGCAGCTGCACCCAGTCCGCCAGCCAGGACGGCCGATCGAGGTCGTCGCCCATGGCGCCGATGCCGCCGTCGATCTCGAACTCGGCGCTGTTGTTCTCCACATCGATGTCGACGCCTTCGGCACCGAGTCCGTCGAGAATGCCCTCCGCCGCGTTCTCCGCCGCCCGGTTGCCGGCGTCTTCTGCGGATCCACCGCAGGCACTCAGGCCGAGCACGGCGGCCAGACCCAGCGTGGCCACGGTTCGCGCGGCACCGATTGTTCGAGCGGTGCCACGGCTTCGCGCGGTCCGGGGTCGGCATGTCGTCGTGTTCGCCATCGTTGTTCGCCCTCGTTCGATCATGACACCAACGTAAGGCGACACCGATTTCTGCGCAGCAAGCCCGGCGACGGCGCTTCTGTCAAGCAGATGACACGCCGACGGGCGGCGCGATCATCACAGCGGGGTGGTGAGCAGGTCGAGCAGTGCGGCGTGGGAAGCTTCGAGTGTCCATCGTTCGAGGTACTCGCCCTGGGTGTGGGCAATCGTTGCGTCGCCCGGACCGAGGTTGATGGCCGGTACGCCACGCTCGCTGAAAAACGCCACGTCGGTCCAGCCGAGCTTGGCCCGCACCTCGAGGTTGTTGCGCGCGATCATTCCGGCGATCGTCGGATGGTCGAGCCCCGGGCGAGCGGCCGGGGACAGGTCGACGACCTCGAACGAGTCGCCGTCCTCGAGGAACGGGTCGAGGATCTGGCGCACATGGGCCACGGCGTCGTCGGTGGAACGATCGGGGGCGAACCGATGGTTGATGGTCAACTCGACCTCGTCGGGGACCACATTGCCGGCCACTCCCCCGTCGACGAACACCGCCTGCAATCCCTCGTGATACGTGCAGCCATCCACGGTGGGCCGGCGGGGCTCGTACGCGTCGATGACGGTCAACAGCGCCCCGAGTCGGTGGATCGCGTTTCGTCCCATCCAGGCTCGTGCGGTGTGCGCTCGGGCCCCGGTCAGCGTGACGATGCAGCGCATCGTGCCTTGGCACCCGGCTTCGACGGCGCCGGACGTGGGTTCGCCGAGGATGGCGACATCGCCGACCAACAGCTCGGGCGCCTCGGCGAACAGCTCGCGCAGGCCGTTGTGTTCGACCGCCACTTCTTCGCGGGCATAGATGACGTAGGTGACATCGTGCACCGGCTCGGCCACGGTGCGGGCGAGCTCGAGCATCACCGCCAGGCCGCCCTTCATGTCGGTCGATCCCAGCCCCCACAGCGTGTCGCCGTCGATTCGGGCGGTGGCGTTGTCGTTGACCGGCACCGTGTCGCTGTGACCGCCGAGTATCACCCGATACGGGCGGCCGAGTTGGGTGCGCGCCACCACGTTGTCGCCGACGCGGTGTACGTCGAGACCGTCGATCTTGCGGAACTCGGTTGCAAACCAGGTCGCCAGTTCAGCCTCTTCGAAGCTGACCGAAGGCATGTCGACCAGCGCAGCGGTAAGGGCGAGGAGATCGGTGTCGGTCACACAAAAAGCCTAGAGCGCGACGCCGTGGGTGCGCAGCACGTCGTTGAGCGCACCTTTGTCGTGACGCTCGCCGGGGGTGAGGTGCTTGATCACCAACGCACACGGGAGCCCGAACGTGCCGCCGCCAAAGTCCTTCGGTCGTGTCGCCATGATGCACACGGTCCATGGCGGCACGTGGCCACGGCTCAGCTCTTCGCCGGTCTCGGCGTCGATCACCGGGATCGAACCGTTGAGGATGAGACCCGAACCGATGACGGCCCCCTCCCCCACCCGAGCGCCTTCGGTGATCATCGCCCGGCTGCCGATGAACACCTCGTCCTCGATCATCACCGGGCTGGCGACCGCTGGTTCGAGCACGCCCCCGATGCCAACCCCGCCCGCAACGTGCACGTTCTTGCCGATCTGGGCGCACGAGCCGATCGTGGCCCACGTATCGACCATCGAGTTCTCGCCGACATGGGCGCCGATGTTGATGTAGCTCGGCATCATCACCACGCCGGGCGCCTGATACGAGCCCCAACGCGCCGATGCGCCAGGAACCACACGGACGCCGCGGGCTTGATAGTTGGTCTTCAACGGGATCTTGTCGGCGTACTCGAACGGTCCAAGCTCGATCGTGGTCATCTTCGAGAGCTTGAACGTGAGCAGGATGGCGAACTTCAGCCACTGGTGCACGACGACCTCATCATCCACGATCTCAGCCACGCGGGCTTGGCCATTGTCGAGCAACTCAATCGCCGCCCAGACGACATTGGTCACCTCGGTGTCGTCGGGATCGAGGGAGTCTCGTCGCTCCCACAGTGTTTCGATCTGTGCCTGCAGTTCAGCCATCAGGACGAAACCCGACGGAGCGCGATCCGCAGCTGCTCGACGGGTTGCACTGCCGCGACTCGGACGTGTCCCGAACCGGCTTCGCCGTAGAACTCGCCAGGGCTCACCACGATGCCGGCCGTCTCGGCCAACCGGTGCGCCAATGCCCACGCGTCGCCTTCGGGAGCAGCCACCCACAGGTAGAAGCCACCCTTGGGCAGCTCGCACGGGATTCCCAGCCGGGAGAAGATCTCGGCGCCGACCTCGAGGCGTTCGCGGTAGTGCTCGCGGATTCCGTCGACATGGGCGTCGTCGTCGAACGCCACGACGGCTGCGGCCTGCACCGGCCCGGGAACCATCATGCCGGCGTGCTTTCGGACCTCTTGCAGGTAGTGCACCAGTTCGGTGTCGCCGGCATAGAACCCGGCACGGCCACCGGCGAAGTTCGACCGTTTCGACAGCGAGTGGACGGCGACCACGCCATCGGTGCCGTGCTCGAGAATCGATCGGCCGGGGCCGGACCACGTGAATTCGATGTAGCACTCGTCGCTGAACACCGGCACGCCGTTGGCACGTCCCCATGCGGCAACCGCCTCGAGATCGTCCAACGCGCCGGCGGGATTCGCCGGGCTGTTGACCCACAGGCACAGCGCGCGAGCGGCATCACTCGGGTCGATGGCCGACAGGTCGAGCCGCCACTGATCGTCGACGGGCACCGCGACCGCGCGGCAACTGCCGAGCGTCGCGCCCATGGCGTAGCTCGGGTAGCTGACCGCTGGATACAGGATCGTGTCGCGGTCCGGGGTACGGAGCCGCAAGAAGTTGGGGAGCCCGGCGACGAACTCCTTCGACCCGACCGTCGCACCGAGCTGTGTCCCTGGGTCGACCCCCACGCCGAATCGTCGGTCCAACCAGCGGGCGCCGGCAGTGCGAAATGCCTCGCTACCGATCGATGGCGGGTAGCCACGCTCGAGATTCGACGTGGACAACGCTTCGACGACGGCCGTCGGTGGAGGGTCGAACGGCGCGCCGATCGACAGATCGATCGCGACGCCGTGCGAGGCCGCGGCCACCGCCTTCACCTCGTTGAGACGGTCGTACGGATACGGCGGCGGAACCAAGCCCTTGGACACACTGCCTTGGGTCATCGAACGGCCAACAAATCGGTACGCATTGCGTCACCCTACCGGCGGGTGCAACCTAGATTTCGAGGGGGCAGCTGAGGTGGGGATCGAGCACCTGGGTGAGGCGGCCGAGGCCGAGGAAGCTGGCCATCAGCACCGACAGGTCGAGGATCTCGTCGTCGGCCCATTCGGCCCGCAGCCGAGACCAGAAGTCATCGTCCATCGCCAAGTGGTTCTGCCCGAACAGGTCGGCGTATTCGATAGCGACCCGCTCGCGATCGCTGAACCGCTCGGAGGTCTGCCAGTCGGCCACCTCGGCATAGTCATCCTCGGATAGTCCTTGCTCCGCCAACTGCGAAGCGCGTGTACCGAGTCAAATGGGACAGTCGTTGATCTGAGCGATGCGCATTCGCACGAGTTCACGTTCGCGAATCGCCACCTTGGAGTGCTCGTACGCCTTCATGGAGAACGTCGCGGCGGCCATGCCCATGTCGGGGTTGACCCCCCACAAACGCATGAGCTCCTCGCCGTCACCATCGGGAACATCGATTCGTGCCATGGCGCCAACCGTAGACGCACCACGCCGATGCCGAAAGCCTTGTCAGGCGTCGACCAGTTCACGCTCGGGTTCGGCGGTGGGCGGACCCGGCTCGTCAGCCTCGACTGCGTGCCCTTCGACGTCGATCTTGGGCAGGATGCGGTCGAGCCATGCCGGCAGCCACCAGTTTCGGGCGCCGAGCAGTTCCATCGTCGCGGGAACCAACAACATGCGCACGAGCGTGGCATCGAGGAACACCGCGCTGGCGAGACCGAAGCCGAACAACTTGATGATGCGATCGTCCTCGAACATGAAGCTGCCGAAGACGACGACCATGATCGCGGCCGCCGCGGTGATGACCTGCGCGGTCGCGGCGAGTCCATTGGCCACCGATTCGACCGGGTCGCCGGTCTTGTCGAAATCCTCCTTGATGCGGGAGAGAAGGAAGACCTCGTAGTCCATCGACAGGCCGAACACGATGGCGAACAACATCATGGGGATGAAGGGCTCGATCGGCGCGCCGCCGGCCAAACCGAAGATGCTGGCTCCCCAACCCCACTGGAAGATGGCGACCGCCAACCCGTAGGCGGCCGAGATCGACAGCATGTTCATGATGACGGCCTTCACCGGCACCAGGAGCGATCGGAACACCGCCATCAACAAGAAGAACGACAGCGCCAGGACCACGCCGAAGAACACCAACAGACGGGCCGACAAGTATTCGGTGAAGTCGATCGAGGCGGCCGTCGAGCCGGTGACGAACGGCGTCACGTCGGTTCCGGCAACGGCGGCCGGTATGACGTCGTCGCGCAACACGGTGACCAGGTCTTGGGTCGATTCGTCCTGCGGGCCGCCGGTCGGCACGACCTGGATGATGGCCGCAGTCGGGCTCGTGAGATCGTTCGGCAGCGGTGGGCTGACTTCGGCGACGAGATCCAATTGACCAATGGTGGCGGACAGGGCGTTGAGGGTTGCGAGATCCTGCGGGCCGGAGATTTCGGTGGCCAGGATCAGCGGTCCGTTGAAACCGGGGCCGAAGCCTTCGGCGAGCATGTCGTACGCCCGTCGGGTGGTGGTTTCCTCGCTGAAGTTACCTTCGTCGGAGAAGCCGAGTCGCAAGGACAACACCGGGATCGAGAGCACGAGCAGGATCGTCGTGCCGATCGCAGCTGCGGCCAGAGGCCGACGCTGGATGACGCGACTCCAGCGGTACCAGAGGGTCTGGTCGAGCGGCTTTTGTTTGCGACTGGGCACCTCGGCCTTCAGGCCCGGCACGGCGAAGCCCAAGCTAACGACGGCTACCGCGGCGATGGCGAGACCGGCGGCGATTCGCGGATCGAGGTTGAGGCCGATGGTCAGCAAGGCGCCGGCGGTGAGCGCCGATGCCACGAGACCCTTGACCCGGGTGCGTTCGATGCGTTCGCCGGCGAAGCCGAGGAACGCCGGCAGCAACGTGATCGAGGCCAGCATCGTGACCAGGACCGTGCTGGCCGCGGCGATTCCCAGACCCGACACGAACGGCAGGCCCATAACCAACATGCCCAGAAGCGACACCACCACGGTGAGGCCGGCGAAGATGACCGCGCGGCCCGACGTGTCAAGAGCAACGGTCGTGGCCTGCTCGGAGTCGAGCCCAACGTGGAGCCCTTCGCGGTAGCGGGTCACGATGAACAGCGCGTAGTCGATACCAACGCCGAGACCGATCATCGCACCGAGCACCGTCGCGAAACTCGGCATCGACATGAACGAGGACAACAGCGTGATGATGCCGGTCCCCACGCCGACACCCATGACGGCGACACCGATCGGCAGGCCCATGGCCAGAACCGATCCGAACGCCAGAATCAGCACGACGATGGCGAACGCCAGGCCGATCAGCTCGGATTCAGGCGGGTGGAACTCGGCGAGAATCGCGCCGCCGACCTCGACGGTCAGGCCATCGATCTGCGGTGCCCGCTCCAAGATTTCCGTGCCCATTGGACCCGTGATCTCCTGGTCGACGTCGCGATCGACGTTGATCGTGGCGAAGGCGAGCTGACCGGCCAGTTCGCCGTCGGTTGCGATCTGCCGGGCACCCAGCGGGGCGTAGGGACTGATGGTGGAGAGTCCCTCCATCGTGTCGATCGCTTCGAACAACTCGGTCATGGCCGCTTTGATCTCGGGATCGTCAACGCCTTGTTCAGCCTGGAAGACGACGGTTCCGGTGTAGCCGCTGCCAAAGTCGGGAAACTGCTCTTTGATGATGTCGAACCCGGTACTGCTGTCCGACTCGGGGCTCGAGGGATTGCCCTCAAAGGTGCCGTTCGCTGCCCGCGCCACGAGCATCACGGTGATGAGGCTGAGCACCCACAGGCCGACCGCCCACCAGCGGCGCTGAAAAGACCATCGTCCAAGTTTTACGAGCACGGGAGCCTCCGGGGCATTGATGTCCGTGAATACGGACCGATATCCGTGAATACAGGCTACGAATCGGCCAAAGGACTACCCCGCTGAGGGCGATGCGCCATCGGTCACACGGCGAACCGCGTACCGCCGGCGAGTTTCAGACCGAAGCGGGCTCTTGGCCGACGATCCAGTCTTTGAGTCGGGAGGCGGAATCGTCCTCGAGGCGGGCACGGAATCGCATGCCGGCGTCCTCGGCGGTCTCGACCAGAACTTGCCCCTCGCGATGCACCTGCGCAATGACATCGCCCCGTTCGAACGGAACGAACAGTTCGGTGACCACGGTCATCGAACGAAGCCGGTCGCCGATGGCGGCGAGCAGGTCGTCGACGCCTTCCCCGGTCTGGGCCGACACGGCGACGGACCCTTCTCGACGCGCGGCGCGGGCGGCAACATCGGGGCTCTGGTCGAGCTTGTTGAAGACCACCAACTCGGGCACGTCGCCGGCGCCGATCTCGATGAGGACGTCGCGTACCGCGGCCATGTCGCCGTCGGGATCGGGACCCGACCCATCGACGATGTGGACCAAGAGGTCGGCATCGATCACCACGTCGAGGGTCGACCGGAAGGCCTCGACCAATTGGTGGGGAAGTTTGCGAACGAACCCAACCGTGTCGGTGACGAAGACCTTCTCGCCGCCGGGCAGTTGCAGCTGACGAGTGGTGGCATCGAGCGTGGCGAACAAACGATCCTCGACCAGGACACCCGCATCGGTGAAGCGGTTGAGCACCGTCGACTTTCCGGCGTTGGTATAGCCGACCAACGCCACCGAGCGATTTGCCGTCCGGCGTCGTTGTTTGGATTGCGTCGAGCGGTTCTTCTTGACCTTGCGCAGTTGCTCCTCGAGCTTGTGCATTCGCCGCACCAATCGCCGACGGTCCACCTCGAGTTGGGTCTCGCCGGGACCGCGGGTGCCGATGCCGCCGCCTTGCTGGCTGAGCTTCTTGCCCATGCCCCGCAGGCGCGGCAAACGATACTTCAGCTGCGCCAGTTCGACCTGCGCCTTGCCCTCGGGACTACTGGCATTCTGGGCAAAGATGTCGAGGATGACCGCCGTGCGGTCGAGGGCTGTGCGTTTGAGGATCTTTTCGAGATTGAACTGTTGGGCGGGGCTGAGCTCGTTGTCGAACACGACCGTGTCGCAGTCGAGCTCCTCGCTGATGTACTTGACCTCCTCGACCTTCCCCTTGCCGATGAAGGTGGCGGGGTCCGGACGTTGACGCCGTTGATCGATTCGGGCAACCGGATCGGCGCCGGCGGTATCGACCAGCAGCGCAAGTTCGTCGAGCCCTGCCTCGGTGTCCGCGTCGGTTTCGCCGTCGAGCGTCACGCCGACGAGAACGATGCGCTCACGGAATGACCGCTCGATGAGGCCGCCGGATTCGCCGCCGAAATCACCGAACGCGCCGCGGTGGCTCTCGCCCGGCGCAGTCTGGTCGCCGGCGGCCAGATCGTCGTCGGGCTCATCCTCGTCGGGGGCCATGTCGACAGCCGCAACGGGGAGCTCGGCTTCGTCGATCTCGTGTTCTGGGCGATCGTCTTCGTTACCCACAGGGCACCGTGACCTTTCCGACGTATGTCGTGGACCCGGTGAGGACCACCGCGTTACCTTCGAGGGTCACCGTGGCCGCTCCCCCGGGCATGTGGACCTCGACGCGGTCGCCCACGAGTCCTTGCGAGCGGGCTGCGAACGCGACGACCGAAGCACCGCTGCCGCACGCCTGGGTGATACCGGCGCCACGCTCCCACACTCGCATCGTGATGGTGTCGGGACCACTGACGGCGATGACGTGCACGTTGATACCGCCCAGCACCTTCTCGACCGCGGTCCCGAAGGAGGGCAGGTCGACGGCTTCGGGGTCGGCCACCACAAACACGATGTGGGGGTTTCCCACGTCGCCGGTGAACCATCGGGCGTTGGCGTCCGCCGGCAAAACACCACCGGCCTCGGCCACCTGTTGCAGGAAATCCGCGGGAACGTCGACGCCGGGACGAACCTCGCCCATCTCGACACTGGCGACCCCTTTAACCCGGTCGTCGAGCCGAACGTCGACCAGCCGCTCACCGGCCAACGTGTGGGCCGCGATGGCGAGCCGATCGACTCCCTGGGCCATGGCGATCGCCTGGCCGAAGCACCGCAATCCGTTGCCCGACACCTCGGCGGCCGAGCCGTCGCTGTTGAACAGGCGAAACTCCCAGGATTGTGGCTGGGTGGTGTCGTTCAGCGGAGTGGCAAAGATCAGTCCGTCGGCACCGACGCCGGTCTGACGGTCACACATCGATAACGCCAACGCCGCGGCCCTGCCGTCGGGCCACACATCAGGAGATGTTGGTCCGAGCGCGACCAAGAAGTCGTTGCCGAGTCCGTGGTGTTTGGTGAGCGAAAGCTCGGTCATGTGATGCTTCCAACCGGCAGGGTGGCGTAAGTGTTCCGCAGCTGCAGCCGGCTGGCCATCGAATTTGTCGACGGCGACGAGGTTGCTCTCAACCCTGGGAGATTCCGGTGATGAGCTCGAGCATCGTGGTGCCGCAGATTTCTTGGGTCGCGCTGTTCGGATCGAGCTCGGCGGACTCGCCGAAGTCGCCGAGCTCCTCGGCCAAACATGCCGCCAACTCTTCGTCGACGCCGAACATCTGTTGGAACACCGCCGCCTGGGCCTCGGTATCGGACAAACCTTCCAACGAACCAATGTCGAGTCCCGGAATCGTGACATCGACGCTGTCGTCGACCTCCAACCCACAAACCTGCTCGAGGTATTGGGTGACTCGATCACCTGCGGCGTCGGCCTCGGTGGTGTCGATGTCGTCCATCGCATCGGCGAATTCGGGGCTGAGCACGTTCCCGTCCGCGGATCGGATCACATCGGCGAATTGTTCGGTCATCACCCGAATCGTGTCGACATCGTCACGGATTTCGTTGGGCGCACTTCTGACCATGTCGGCGAGCGCGGCAGCACTGTCGTCGAAGAACTTGGGATCGTTGAAGTCGAGACTGCTCGCCGGACGGGATTCGTCATAGGCGATGGCCTGCCGGCAAAAATCGCTGTTGCTGTCCCCGCCGAAGTTGACCGAATCCGCATCGTCGGACGAGTCATCATCCCCGGAAGCATCGTCCCCGGAGGCATCGTCGCCACCTGCGGTCCCGTCGTCTCCGGTGCTGTCGCCGGCTGAAGCATCGGTACCGGCTGTCGCCGCGTCCAGGTCGTCAGACGAGCACGCAGCAGCCAAGAACCCGAGCGCCGCCAGCACGGCGAGAAGTCGAAGAACCGTGTGTCGTGCATCTGTGGGTTGTCCCGCTTTTTTCATTCCTCCACCGTACCGCTCAGGCGTTGCAGCTCCAGCGCGCCCGCCTCGGCATCGCCGGATGTCTCGATCCAACGGATGCGGGGGTCGCGGCGAAACCACCGCTCCTGACGGCGAGCGAACCGACGGGTCCGGAACACCGCTTTCTGCAGCGCATCCTCGACCGTCGCGTCGCCACGAACAACTGCGAGAAGCTCCTTGTACCCGAGCGCCTGGGCCGCCGTGACGCCCAATCGATCCGGTCCGGCGAGCGCCGTGACTTCTGAGAGAAACCCCGCCGCCATCTGCTGTTCGTACCGCTGCGCGATTCGAGCATTGAGCAGTTCGCGATCCATACGCAGACCGAAGAGCGCGATTTCGGTGTCGGGGAACGCCGTCATGCCGGGGCCGAACGACGAGAACGGCCGACCGGAGCCAAGACACACCTCGAGCGCCCGCACGATCCGCCTGCGGTTTGTGGGCTCCATCTTCTCGGCCGCCGACGGATCGAACTCAGACAGCTGTCGATACATATCGGACGTTTCTCGACCGGCCTCGAGCTGGGCCCGGATCTCGGGATAGCGATCGGGCAGCTCGAGCCGGTCGACCAACACCTGAAAGTACAGCCCGGTTCCGCCGACCAACAGCGCCCGCTTGCCCCGCACTGCGATGTCGGCCATGACGGCGTCGTAGGCCTCACGAAACTCGGCGAGCGAGAAATCCTGGTCCGGGTCGACGAGATCGATCAGGTGGTGCCGAACCTGGCCCTGTTCCTCTGCGGTTGGCTTCGCCGTCCCGATATCCATCCCTCGATACACCTGCATCGAATCGATGCTTACCAGCTCGACGTCTCCCTCGAGCTCGGCGTACCGGAGTGCAATCGCGGACTTCCCCGACGCAGTCGGGCCGACCAGTGCCAGGTGCACTAGATCGAGGCGACAGGGATATGGGTCTTGTGACGGGGCGATGCAGTGACCTCGATGAGCTCGCCCATCAGATAGTGCGTCTTGGCGTCGATGACGGTGACCGTTGCCACCGATCCGGCCTTGATCGGCGCCGTTGACGTGAAGTGCACCAGCTTGTTCTGACGGGTCCGTCCGCTCATCACGGCCTTGTCGCGTTTGCTCGGGCCCTCGACCACCACCTCTTCGGTGCGGCCGACCCGGGCGCGGTGCCGGCCCAGGGCCGAGCGCTCGGTGACGGCCCGAAGTCGCTCATAACGAGCGTTCGTCACCGCGGGATCGACAAAGTGGTCGACCAATTCGGCAGCCTCGGTTCCGCCGCGGGGCGAGTACTCGAACGTGTAGGCCGAGTCGTAGTTCGCTTCGGCCACCACCTCGAGCGTGGCCTCGAAGTCGGCGTCGGTCTCGCCTGGAAAGCCGACGATGATGTCGGTGCTGACGGCAAGGTCGTCGATGCCGGCGCGTGCGGCGGCGAGCTTCTCGAGGTACCGCTCGGCGGTATACCCCCGGTGCATGGCAGCCAGAACGGTGTCGCTTCCCGACTGCAACGGCAGATGCAGGTGTTCGCACACCTCCGGCGTTTCGGCCATCGCGGCGATGGTCTCGGGCCGCAGATCCTTGGGATGTGGGCTCGTATAGCGAACCCGTTCGATCCCTTCGACTGCACCGACCAGACGAAGCAGGTCGGAGAACAGCGGCCGAGGTTTGCGTTTCCCCTCGGCAACCCATAGCTCGCCGGCCTCGTAGGCATCGGCCGGTGTCGCATCGATCGACCGCAGCCGGAGGGTGAGGTCGCGGCCATAGGAGTTGACGTTCTGGCCCAGCAACGTCACTTCGCTGACGCCGGACGCGGCGAGGCGTTCGGCTTCGGCCAGCAATTCGCCGAACGGACGGCTGATCTCGGGGCCGCGCACGGAAGGGACAATGCAGAAGGCGCAGCTGTTGTCGCAGCCGATCTGGATCGTCATCCACGCGGCGTACGGCACCTCGCGCTTGGCCGGCAGCGCCGAAGGGAACGACGCCAGGTCGTCGCGAGCGGTCTCCTCGAGGATCTCCATGACAGGGCCATTGGCCCTGGCGTCGGCGAGCAACTCGGTCGCCCGATGCACATTGTGGGTACCGAACACCACGTCGACGTGACCGGCGCGCTCCTGAATCAGATCGCGGTCCTTCTGGGCCAGGCAGCCGCCGACCATGATCTTCAGCTCGGGGTTCTTGTCCTTGAGTTGCTTCATCATGCCGAGCGTGCCGTACAGCTTGTTGTCGGCGTTCTCGCGAATGCAGCAGGTGTTCAGGACGATCACGTCGGCGTCGCCCTGCCCGTCGGCGGGCACCATGCCGTCGGCTTCGAGAAGCCCGGCAATGCGTTCGGAATCGTGTTCGTTCATCTGACACCCGTGGGTGTGGATGAGATAGCGCTCGGTCACACCGCTCAGGGTATTGCGTTCCCTGCGACTACGGGTCCACAAAGGTTGCGTACCCGCTGGCGTTGTCGATCGTTTGCTGGTCACCCGAAGCAAGGTCGACGAAGATCGGAGACTGGCTCGGGTACGACTCATCTTCGAGCGACCGCGAGATCAAGGCCGTCGTGCCATCGAAATCGAGGAAGAACGGTGTGGCGTCCGGGGTGTCGAGCTCGACCTCGGCCAGGACCGCCCCGGTGAGTGACTCCCGCTGCACGACAAACCACGGATCGGTGGAGATCTCCCCGGCGGCGCCGATCCAATCGGGCCCCGAGAGGTAGGCGTACGTCTCCCCGTCAGGGCTCTGCACCGCCTGAATCACCAGCGGAGGATTGTTGTAGTCGATGCCGTCGGTTGGACTCGGCCGCTCGAGGAGCGCACCGCCCCCGTACCCGCGCCAGAACACCGTCTCAGTGAGGTCCGAGTAGTAACTCCCGAGCAGGTCGGGACCGAAGGAGAATCGATTGGGAGTTGATTCGGCGGCCCAGCCCAGGCCCGATTCGGCGGCCGGCGATCCGTCGAAGAACCCCAGCCACAGGGGGCCATCTTCCTCCGTCCCTTCGAAACCCGGCGACGTATCGATGAAGGCGAACCTCGGCTCACCGTCGATGCGTCCGGCCTCGAGCAGGAACGGTTTGGGGAACTCGGCCAATTCCACCGGCGCCGAGTCGGACGACAGGTCGAGGGTGGCGATGCGGAGGGTCGAACCGTCGGCGAGCGGGGCTTCGATCTGCACGACCAATTGGTCACCGACCTGCCACGCCGGTCCGACCCGTTCGCCCTCGGCACCAAGCCGATCGACGACATCGACTCCGTCGCGATGCAAACGGGTGACGTCGAGACCGCTGCTCAGCAGAATCTGGGCCCCGTCGGCCGCAGCCGGGTACTGCACTTCAACGGGATTGGCCTGGCTCGATTCGGCGGGCGCCGAGGTCGTGGCCGCGCTCGCCGCCAGCGTGGGCTCGACTGTGGGAACCACCCGGCCAGACGTCGTCGGAGCCGACGGGGGCGTCGTTCTGACCTCACGTGCGGATGAGGAACAGGCCCCACCCAGCACGAGGAGCACTCCCGCTATGACAACCCTTCGCATCGCCCGACCTTAGGTCGCCGAGTCTCGCCGCGACCCTCACGAGATTCCGGCAGCGCGCCGGCCCCCGTTTCGGGCACACTGAGCACCAAGCTGCAGGGCACATCGCGCCCAAAACAGGAATGGATGGCAATTGCCATGAGTATCGGCGACGAGAAGTACGTCAGTTTCACCACGTTTCGCAAGAACGGCGACGCCAAGGCCGCAGCGGTGTGGATTGCCGACCTTGGCGACGGGACGCTTGGATTCACCACGGACGCCGATTCCTGGAAGGCGAAACGGCTTGCGAACGACAATCGCATTCAGATGCAACCGTGCAACTCGCGCGGCAAGGTCGCTGCTGGCGACATCGTGGTGGACGGCACCGCCGTGGTGGTCGACAGCGGCGCCGATTTTGACCGGGTCGATGCGGCCATTGGCAAGAAATACGGCTACCAGCGCACGTTGCTTCAGATCACCAACAAGCTGCGAAGCCTCATCGGCAAGGGGCACGACACCGCCGTCGTCGTTGTGACGCCAAGCTAGCGACGTACAAGGCGCGCAACACGGAGAAGCGAGGCCGAAACGACGAATGCGCTGCCCAAGGGGCAGCGCATTCGCTCTTCATCGTCCTGGCACCTCGGCCCGAGCCGCAATAACGATGGCTACTTTTCGTCGAGCGAGATCGGCGCTTCGTCGGCCTCGCTGAACGCTTCGTCGGTGACGTCGACCGTCTCGTCCTCGTCGCCTTCGAACTTGTCGGGCATGGCCGCTCGCATGATGCGATCGGAGATCTCGACCATGATCTCGGGATTCTCCATGAGGAACACCTTGGCCTTCTCTCGACCCTGCCCGAGCTGTTCGCCCTCGTAGGTGTACCAAGCACCCGACTTCTTCACGATGTCGAGGTCGACACCCATGTCGAGCACACCACCCTCGCGGCTGATGCCCTTGCCGTACATGATGTCGAACTCGGCTTGGCGGAACGGGGGTGAGACCTTGTTCTTCACCACCTTGACCCGGGTGCGGTTACCAACGACCTCGGCGCCGTCCTTGAGCGACTCGATACGACGAATGTCGAGGCGGACCGACGAGTAGAACTTGAGCGCCCGTCCACCCGGTGTGGTTTCGGGCGAGCCGAACATGACGCCGATCTTCTCACGCAGCTGGTTGATGAAGATGCAGACGGTTTTGGACTTGCTGAGATTGGCGGTGAGCTTGCGCAACGCCTGGGACATGAGCCGGGCCTGGGCCCCCACGTGGTGATCGCCCATGTCACCTTCGATTTCGGCCCGAGGCGTGAGCGCTGCCACGGAGTCGATCACGATGACGTCGACAGCACCGGAACGAACCAACATGTCGCAGATCTCGAGTGCCTGCTCGCCGGTGTCGGGCTGGGAGATGAGCAGCTCGTCGATGTCGACGCCGATGGCCTTGGCGTACACCGGATCCATCGCATGCTCGGCATCGATGTAGGCGCAGATACCGCCGTTGCGTTGCGCCTCGGCAACCACGTGGGTGGCCAAGGTTGACTTACCCGAGGACTCGGGGCCGAAGATCTCGGTGACACGGCCGCGGGGCAAGCCGCCTATGCCGAGGGCCAGGTCGAGGGCCAAGGCACCGGTGGGGATGGACTCGATGTTCATCGAGGTCTTGTCGCCCATCTTCATGACGGCGCCCGTGCCGAAGTTCTTTTCGATTTGGCTGAGGGCCATGTCGAGTGCTTTGTCTCGCTCCATTGTGGATGCTCCAGTGTGTTCGTTGTTCGGGGTTGGGTAATGCTTTGGTTACTGGGACGCACACTACGGATGAGGTACGACAGTCTCGCCTGGGCGAATTACGACAGCGTAATTGCGAACAGGCGTTCGATGCAAGCCTTTCCGAGAGATACCATAGTTTTCTTGGGTTCTCGGCCCCTCGATCGAACGGGCGTTCGTGCTGGTCCGGCAAATCGATGGGGTATGCGTCGCCCGCGCGCGGCGAACCCGTAAGCTGTGATTTCTGCGGGCGGAGCCGCGACCGAACGAACCAGGTTTTCCTGGGTTCGTTAGGAGGCATCCGTGCCCAGAACTTGGATCTACTTTCTGCTCATTCTCTTCGTGGCGTATCTGATCAGCCTCGATCCAACCGAAGCAGGCCAGACCGCCAACACCTTCTTCGGGTGGCTGGGCGACCTGGGCGGCAGCGCGCTCCAGTTCGTCGACTCGCTGGTGGAGGGTTCCGACCCCCAGCCGACGCCGCCGCAGCAACCCGCTGCCGTCGTCACGCAGTAGGAGCCGTAGGTATGGCCACCGCAACGCATCATGCCCCGAGGAGATCGGCAACGATCGCACTGCTGCGTCCCCTCACCGATGCCGACGTACTCGTGCCCGGCGAGGTCTACTACTACAAGCATCGAGCCCATTGGGCTTCGCTCGGGCTGATGGCCATCGAGACCTTGTCGATCCTCTTCGTCGGAGGCCTGGTACTCACCGGCGCCGGCTTGAGTTCGAACCTCGGCTTCTTGTCGCTGCTGATCATCGCGGGCGTCACGCTGCACCGCATGCTCAGGGCCCACGCCTGGCGATGGACCGAATACGTCGGCCTCGGCCTGGCCGTCGTCACCGCCTTCTCGGCCCGACTCAGCCCACCCGGGATCGCGCTGCTCGTGATGGGCTGGGCGTTCACCCGTTTCGCCTTCGCGTTCTTGCGCTGGTCGAACTACTGCGTCCGCTACATCACCAATCGACGCATCATCGAGGTGAACGGCCTGTTCGGCTCACGGGTGTCGTCGATGCCGATCACCCGTCTGACCGACATCACCCTCGATCGATCGATCGGCGGCGAAATCCTCGAGTACGGCACGCTCATCGTCGAGACCGCCGGCCAGGACCAAGCCCTCGGCACCATCGATTTCCTGCTCGAACCGGAACGCTTCCACGAGCTCTCGGTGCGTCTCGCCACCAAAGCGGTGAAATAGCGGCGTCACACCCGCTGGGTGCGCTCGACTTGTGCGTTGAGCAAGGCCACGCCGGTTTCCGGGTCGTCGACGGTCACGACGAACACCTTGCCGTCGTTGAGGTCGAGTCGAATTCCCGGCCCGGCCCGGTGCACGACCGCGGCCCGACGCATCAGCTTGAGACTGCCCCGATAGCCCCAGCCACCCCATTGCATCGGTCGGACGTCGATGACCGACGCGGTTTCGATGAGGTCGACCGCCACGAGCGTGTTCGGCCAGGGAAGTCGGCCGTACTTCACCCGCAGACCGTTGCGATCGACCCGGACGTGGAGCGTCGCGAGCGCAACCAGCGGTACCGACGACACGAGCAGCGCGATACCGACCCACGGCGTCGTGGTCAGCAACAAGACGACGCCGAGCACCGATGCAGCGGCGCCGAGCAGGTGCAGCGGCGTACTGTGCACCGTGGTGGTCCACACGGCCTGCTCACCATCGGCCAGGCCCATGACGGGCGCGAGGCCATCGCCGTCGGCGTCCTCCTCGAGCACGGGCAATCGCGACCCGAACCACGCTCCCGCAACGCCGGCGGCCAGCGAACCGGCCACGACGACCAGGAGACTCCACCCGATGTTGGGAGCGTCGGTCCAGTCGTCGATACCTCGTTGCGAAATCGATGTCGAGGCAAGAATGCCACCGCCCATCGCGGCGATGAACAGACCGAGGAAGCCGACGGTCGCTCCGACCCCACCAGGCAGCCGACCACCGCGCAGCGCCAAGCCGATGCTGAGCGCGAGGCCGATGCTCACCATGACGCCGGTGACGGTGAGGAAGGTGCCGACCGACATCGAGTCGTCGGGACGCCCGGCCGCATCGAAGTGGCTGGCGACGCGGTCGGGGAGCCTCGATCGGAGCAGCAGGAACGGAACGTAGGTCGCTGCGAGGACCACTCCTGGCAACCCGATGGCCAACCAGAACCTGGCGGCTGCCGCGCGTCGGGCCGCAGCCTCTGGGGTGCGTGAGTGGTTGTTCATAGCTGCGCCTCCACGGTGCGACGAATTTCTTGATCGGTCAGGCCGGCCTGACGGGCCTCGGCCACGAGTTCTCTCGCCCGGGCGACGAACTCCGCCTGTCGGGGGGCCTGGCCGGTGACGATCGTGCCCCTCCCCCGCCGCACCTCGAGGAGGCCCTCGTCGCGCAGCGTCTTGAACGCCCGAAGCAGGGTGTGCACGTTGACGCCCAGGCTGTCGGCCAGGTCACGGGCCGGTGCCAGCTTCTGGCCCGGAACGAGGTCGCCCTCGGCAATCGCGTGTCGCAGTTGACCGGCGAGTTGATCGTGAATCGACTGCGACGACGAGGTGTCGACCTTGAGAAGCATAGTTCTATTGTAACTAGAACTATATTGGAATCAACCCAGCGGCTTCATGAACGACCAGAGGTGTCCGGCCAGGTCGGTTGCGCTGTACTCACGGTAGCCATAGGGCTGATCGACGGGCTCATAGGCGACGTTGGCTCCTTGCTCGACGGCGAAGCGGTGATGGGCGTCCACGTCTTCCACCATCACCGCCATCGTTGCGCTGGCACCGCCCAGATTGGCGGGTGACTTCAGGTTGAATTCGGGCGACTCGAGGTGCAGCCAAAACTCGCCATCGCCAGCGTGAATCTCACCGTGTACAGCATTGCCATCGGGGTCCTTCGTCAGTTCACCCGGACTGAAACCGAACACCCGGATGAGGTAGTCGTAGGCCGCTTCGATGTCGTCATACACGAGGATCGCGATGCGGCGGGTGAGTGCGGTTTCCAACATGGTCATGTCCTCCAGGACATTCAGGAGGTCACGGGTTGTGTCCTCACGGGTTTCCAACGTTCCCACCAACGACCCGAGCCGGCTGCGTAGGCGGCTCTCGGCGGCGAGCCGTTCGTCGACGACGCGGAGATGTTCGATCATGAGCGACCGCAGATCGGCCTGTCCCTCAGCGAGGGTCTCCCGAATCGACTCGAGCGGCAGTCCGAGCTGGCGCAACAGCGAGATCTTGTACAGCCGTTCGACCGCGTCCGGGCCGTACAGACGATGTCCGGCGTCGGTCCGCGCGGTCGGGGCGATGAGCCCGATCTCCTCGTAGTGCAAGGTGCGGATGGTCATACCGGTCGCGGTGGCGATGTCGCCGATCTTTCGGGCGTTCGGTCCGGGCTCGCTCGACGTCATACAAGCAAGGTACGACCTCACGTCACGTCAGTTGCAAGCACTTCTTCGTCATCGACGCTCGGGGAACTCGTCGACCGACAAAAGCGTTCCTAGAGTATGAGAAACCCCTTCGCCAAGGAGCGACGAATGACGACCTCCGAATACACCGACGCCGAGCTGCGTGAGCGCCTCACCACCGAGCAGTATCAAGTAACACAACACGCCGGAACCGAACGAGCCTTCACCGGCGAGTACTGGGACTGCCACGACGATGGCGTGTACCGCTGCGTGGTGTGTGACGAAGAGCTGTTCTCCAGCGACACCAAATTCGAGTCCGGCAGCGGCTGGCCCAGCTTCTTCGCAGCGATGGCCGACGACAAGGTACGGGTCGAGTCCGACGCCAGCATGGGCATGGTCCGCACCGAAGCACTCTGCGCCAAGTGCGGCGCCCACCTCGGCCACGTCTTCCCCGACGGACCCGCACCCACCGGCGACCGGTTCTGTATGAACTCGGCCTCGCTACGCCTCGATCGCGACGACGCGAGCGAAGAAGAGTAACGAACCCGTCGGCTCGATCAGCGCGCGGCCAGACGGCGACGCAGCTGGTCGAGCACAGTGATGGTGGTGAACTGGCGTATCCGGGGACGGTCGAACGGGAAGTAGAGCTCGCTCGACTCGACCTCACCCTCCACCACCGTGGCCAGGAACACGGTGCCGACGCGCTTGCCTTCCTGCTCATCGGGACCGGCGACGCCGGTGACGGCCAGACCGCAGTCGGCGCCGAGCTTGTGGCACGCACCCAGCGCCATCGCCACCGCCGCTGCTTCGCTGACGACCGGGCCCTCGGGCACACCGAGCAGATCGAACTTCACGTCGCTGGCATACGACACGATCCCGCCTTTGAATGCGGCGCTCGCCCCGGGCACATCGACAATGCGGCTGGCGATGAGGCCACCCGTCAGCGACTCGGCGACGGCCAGGGTCAGTCCGTGCTTCTTGAGGAGATCGAGGACGACCGACTCCATCGTGTCGTCGTCGGTACCGAACACGATCGGTCCGATGATGTCGCGCACCCGCACTTCTTCGTCGGCGATGATCGCGTCGACTTCCGCCTCGGTGTCGGCCTTCGCGGTGATCCGGATCTTCAGGCCTTCGATGCCACTTGCCAAAAACGCGATGGTCGCCGAACCGGTCGCGTCGAGACGTTCGATCTCGGGGCCGAGCGTCTCCGCCAAGCCGCTTTCCGACGTCCCCCAGGTCCGCAGCACCCGCGAACGGATGACGGACAGGTCTCCGGCGCGCTTTCGGAGGTCGGGCAACACCGTGCCCTCGATCATCTGCATCATCTCCCACGGCACGCCAGGCACCGCATAGATCACCTTGTCGCCGTGCTCTCCCACCGGACACAACAGCCCCGGAGCAGTGCCCGGTTGTTCCTTGATCGGCAGGGCTCCGACCGGGAGCATCGCCTGTCGCATGTTGTTCTCGGGCATGTCACGACCGCGGCCGCCGAACATCGCCCGGATCTTCTCGGCGATCGCGTCGTCGAGAACCAACTCGACCCCCATCACGTCCGCAATCACCTCGCGAGTGAGGTCGTCCTGCGTCGGGCCCAGACCACCGCACACGATGACGGCGTCACTGCGCTCGAGCGCCTGACGAAGGCACAGTGCGATTCGGTCGGGGTTGTCGCCCACCTTGGTTTGAAAGAACGAATCGATGCCGACCGTGGCGAGCTGCTCGCCGATCCACGACGAGTTCGTATCGACGATCTGCCCCAACAGCAGCTCGGTTCCGACGGCGATTACTTCACAGCGCATGACGCGCAGCGTAGTCAACCGGAGCAGCTCAGGCGGGGCGCTGTCCTGCGGCCTGCGAGGCCAAGGCGTCGCTGACGTACAGCGCTCCCGTGTAGACCGTGAGGACGACCGCGACCCACAGCGTGCCCTGGACGAGCCAGCGGAGGTCGACGACGCCGGGGGTGACGGCCACCAACAGCGCGATGCCTTGGATGAAGGTCTTCCACTTTGCCGAACGTCGGGCGGGTATCGAGACCCCACGGCCCGCCCAATACGAACGCCACAGGCTGATCCCCACCTCGCGAACCGCGATGATCGCCACGGGGATCCAGTGATAGTTGTCGACGATCACGAAGCAGGCCATCGAACCGAGCACGACCACCTTGTCGGCCAGCGGATCGAGGAACGCCCCCGCCCTGGTGCCACCTGACCTGGCGGCGAGCACACCATCGAGCTTGTCGGTGACGCCCATGATGAACCCGAGCATCGCGGCGGGCCAGGTGGCACCCAAGGTGTCGTCGGCCTGCAGGACGAGCCAGAACAGCACGGGGGACGCGGCGATGCGGGTGAGCGTGATCATGTTGGCGGCGTTGGTGACGAACGCCGACGTGTGATGGAGCACGGCGTTCACGAGCGTCGGCCCGTCACGACGTGGCTCCGGGGCTCACCTCGGCGGTGAGGTCGGGTCCCAGCGCATCGACGACGGTCACGTCGACGAACGAACCCACGACAAGGTCGTCGGGGACCACGATGACGCCGTCGATCTCGGGCGCCTCTCGGTGACTGCGGGCAATGCCTGGTTCGTCCACGAGAACTCTGACCTCACGACCGATCATTTCGTCACGTTTTGTTGCCGTGATCTGATCCTGGAGTTCGGTGAGCTCGGCGTGACGCTCCTGCATCAGTTCGGGGGCAACCACGCCGTCGAGGTCGTAGGCATAGGTGCCCTCCTCGGCGGAGTACGTGAAGAACCCGCACCAGTCGAGCTGCGCCTCTTGCACGAAGTCGAGCAGCGCGTCTTGATCGGCCTCGGTCTCGCCGGGATAGCCGACGATGAAGTTCGACCGGAACGCGGCCTCGGGTTGCCGAGCCCGAATATCGGCGATGCGGTCGAGGAACTTCGCGCCGTTTCCCCACCGCTTCATGCGTCGCATCAGTTGCGGCGAGACGTGTTGGAGCGAGAGATCGAAATACGGCACCTGCGTGGCGCAGATCGCGTCGACGAGGCGGTCGTTGAGCTCGGACGGATACAGGTACAGGAGGCGCACCCAATCGACTCGTTCGCCAACCGCTTCGAACAGCGGAACAAGCGCCTTCTCGCCGACACCTTGGTCACGGCCGTACGAGGCGAGGTCTTGGGCGACGAGCACGATCTCTTTCGCCTGGAGCTGATCGACCTCTTCGAGGAGGGACTCGATCGAACGTGAACGTTGCGGGCCACGGAAGCTCGGGATGGCGCAAAACCCACACGCTCGGTCGCAGCCCTCGGCGATTTTGACGTAGGCCCACGGCCGCTCGGAAGCAGGGCGAGGCAAGTTCAGCAGATCAAACGACGGGAGTGGCTTGCCCGACCCGCGTGGTTTGCGCCCGAGTGTGACCGCAACCCCGAAGCCGGCAACGAGGTCGACCTCGGGCATCGCCTCGGCCACCGCGTCGCCTTCTCGCTCGGCGAGGCAGCCGGTGACCACCAACTCGGCGTCGGCGCGTTTGTGTTCGGCGTACGCAAGGATCGTGTCGACCGATTCGGCGCGTGCTTCCTCGACGAAGGCGCACGTGTTGACCACCACCAAGTCGGCCACATTCGCGCTGTCGGCCGGGGTGAGACCATCGGCGACCATCTTGCCGACCAGCTTGTCGGAGTCGACCTGATTCTTTGGGCATCCAAGCGTCTCGACCCAAAACGTGCGGCGTTCACCGGCGGTCGTGTTCGTGGCGCCCTTGGACATTCCGACCAGGGTACCGGAGCGACCCAGGGTACCGGAGCGGTGTTGAGCCAGCCGTTAGGACGTCACGACAATGCAGGCGGTACATTCGCTGCCGCCGAAGTACCGCCATCGGAACCGAGAGGCATAGAGCGGGTAGCCGCCCGGTGCAACGTTGGCGGGGGCCGTCACGGTCGCCGTGGCGTGCTGTTCGTCCACGCGGACGACGTTGTCCACGGTGAAACCGGCTCGAGCGTAGAAGTTGAGCAGATCGTCGCTGCTGGCACCGAAGTGGTCGCCGGTGATCGACAGCTGTGCAGTACCACCAGCCACAAGGGGTACATCGGTGGTGACCGCAGTGATCTCGAGAGCATGGGTGAAGCTGGCGTCGTGTGAGTCGACTCCCGGACCGTCAAAGGTGGCACTGATCACCTGCCCGTCAGCGCTCAGGGCGAACTCCGTTGCGGCGGAGTGGCCGGCCGGCGGGCTGGCCACAATCTCCGGGAGCGAAATGCCGTCGAGTTCGACCGCCACGATCGCTCCAAGGAAGTCGAACTGCTCCGACGTGAAGACCACCCCTTGCGTGCCGTCAGCGGTGAGTTGCGGCTGGTGATCTACGAGGCCGAGGATCTCGACGCTCCAGAGCTGGAGTCCGCCGACGTTCATGAGCGTTTGCCCAGATCGGTCGAGAAAGTCCGGTTCGTTCGTCGCATACGGAATGCACCCAAAGGGCTTGCAGTAGAGCCACGTGCCCCGCCGTACCAGCGCGAACCGGTCACCGTCACGGTCGATGTCGTTCAGCCAACCACCGGGATTGGTGAAGAAGTGCGTGGTCACCCCCGCCTCGTGGAAATAAAAACTCCCGGCCGGCCCGCCCAAACTCGGGGCGTTGCTTCGGAACGCAACCACCTGACCGTCCCCGGAGATGTGAGCGTCGGAGCTCGCGGCGTCGGCCTGCACGCCATTGGGTCCGACGCTGATGCGCTGAAACGGCGGAGATTGCGACATCGTCCGAACAAAAATGTCGACGACGCCGTTCGTATCGCCCGCTACCGTGATCGAGCTGGCCGATTCGAACGCGATGCGATCGCCGTCGTCAGAAATGCTCGGGGATCGGCTGTGTCCGTTGCTGTAGCTCACGCCGGCCACCAGGCCCGTGTCCATGTCGGTGCGGTAGATGTCGTCAACGCCGTTGGTCTCGCCGCCCGGCAACAGGTTGGTGGCGGCCGTCTCGAATGCGACGTAGCGGCCGTCGGCCGAAATCGCCGGGTTCACGCTGTTTCCGTTGCCACCCGCGCACGGCTCGGTGCATCCCGCCGACCGGCTGACGAGCTCGGTGACACCGCTCTGCGTGTTGCGCCGCCAGATCTGGGACACGCCGTTTGGATTGTTCCCGAGATTCGATGCCGTCGACGAAAAGACCGCATACTTTCCGTCCGCGGAAAGGTCCCAACCCGTCGTCGTTGCGTTCGCCGGCGCACCGGCCGAATCGACGTCGAGGCGCAACAAATTCACGCACCCGGAGGCGGTCAAGGCGAAGATCGACAGCACACTCAGCAACAATCTGGTCCGCATCGAGAACCCCCTGATATATCCCACGACCACGAGCTGCTTCAGCCTTGTCGCTACAACGATGCATTGCAACTACGGTGCGCCCATGTCCACCGATCCTGGCACCGAGGTGAGTCGGCGGGCCGCACCGAATCGTCGCACGATCATTCGGACGGCGATCCTGCTCTTTCTGCTCGCCGGTGCGGGTCAACTCTTGCTCGAGGCCGCACTTCCCGCATATCCAGAACCCGTGCAGGGCGGCCTGGCCGGATTCCTCATCGACAACAACGGAGCCATCGTCGATTTCGAGGTCGCCGGCATCGATGGCGCCGAAGCAATGGTGCAGGCCTTCGGCGACCGTAAGTGGCTGATGGGGGCAAGCCTGGTCGTCGATGTGGCCTTCCTGTATGCGTATGCAGCCCTGCTGTTCTTCTTCATCGGCGGTCTCGCCGATCGGCTGTCTCGCCTTGGCGTCGCGTTCGCGCCGCTGCTGAAAAAGGTCGCACTCCTCCCATTGGCAGCCTCGGCGTGCGACGGCATCGAGAATCTGTTCCTGGCCTGGGTCGTGCACGCCGAACGATCACGGGCGGCCGACATCGCTTCGGTGTTCGCCCAGATCAAGTTCGTGCTACTGGGCTTCGCATTGTTGTGCGCGGCGATCGGCTCGGTGTGGCTCTTCGTTGCGACGAAGCGAAAGCAGCCAAGCGCCTCATGAAAAGGCCGCTATTCGGTCACTGAACCACCCGAGCGGCGACGTCGATGACGTACCCGTCGGCATCCTTGATCGTGACGAGGACCCAGTCGACCGCAGCCTCCGGGAACCGGTCAACTTCGCCAGTCGGCACCCGAAGCTCAATCGCCTCGCCGGCTCTCGGGTCAGCCTCCAGCTCCCAGACATCGTCGCCCTTCTTGAATCGAACCGACGCGATACGAGCTCCGGAGGGCACGCCATCCACGAGGCGCAACATCGGAGCGATACTGGCCCTTTCGACCTCGATGGCGGTCAGGCCGGCGATCTCTGTCACGCCGACTGCACCGGCTCGTTCCTCGACCGCAACCGATACGACCATTGCCGGTTGGCCAGCGTATGAGTCGACCGTCACCTCGAAGGTCCCAGTCGCAATACCGGTGCGCCCACCGATCCCGCATTCGAGGCCGGTGACCGGTACACCCATTAGTGCAGTCGCGACGTCGACGGGTGGGGTCCCGACGGGCAGCGAGAACAGAAAGCCGTCACGGGCGAGGTTCTGGTCGGACGCCGGACCCCCCAGGTACAAGGTTCCTGGCGGACCTTGTTCTTCAATCCCTGCGGGACAGGGATTGCTGATCGCTGGATCGGATTCGAAGGCCGTGCCCTGTTCTGGTGGCGACGCACTCCCATCAGGCGTTGGTTGCGAAGCGCCGGTCGCGAGCAATCCGGTTGACACCACCGACCCTGCGTCCACGGCGAACCGGGCAGAGCCGATCGTGATCGGGTCGTCGTGCCATTCGATCGGTGCCGAAACGGTTGAACCGTCGTCCAGGGTGATTTGTGCCGAGGCGGCCTTCGCATAGTCCGCACCGACAGCGACGATGGCAACCGTCTGCGACGGCGACACGGCGACCGCGATTGGATCGGTTCCCGGTGATGGCTCGGTGCCGCATGCCTCCTCCACCGGCGTCCGCCAGCAGAATTGCGTCGGACCGTTGTTCGGGCCGTTCCACCCGATCTCGACGTCGGCGGTCAGTCGATAGGAGTAGGACGGCTCGTTCCCGAGTGCCGTCACCGGCGAACCCGGATCGTCTACGGGCGGGAGTGTGAGCTCGGGGGCGATGATGGGGCTCTCGGGCGGGGCGAGCGGCGACTGGTCGGTGGTGACGCCTCCGCCGGAGCGACTGGCAGCAAACGCTCCGACCACGGCCACCAGCAGCACGACTGCGGCCGCGTAGGCCAGCCGGCTGTCTCGCCAGGAGTTTCTGTTCGAGGCGGCACCGCCGGTGGTGGTGGGAATGACATCGATCATGATTGGCTCCTCGGGGTTTGTTGTAGGGCTGGTTGGTGTTTGGAGGGCGGTGTGCAGGTCTGCGAGCACGTCGTCGACGGAGCGATGCTCACCTCGGTTGGCGAGTTGGCGCAGTTGTTCGGCCAGGTCGTTCATGACGTCTCTCCCTCGGTCCGCGCCCGAAGCACCTGTCGTGCTCGCGACGCCACGGTGCGGCTGTGGGCTTCGGTGATGCCGAGCATCGCGGCGATCTCGGCGTGGCTCGCGTTCTCGACTTCGGCGAGGTAGAGGACGGCCCGTGATTGGGCGGGCAGGTCGTAGAGATCGGCGAGATCCGACGGGTAGGTGTCTTCCGCATTGACCGATGCGCCGCCCGAAACGCGCTGCAGTCTTCGATCTTGACGGATGTCCGACCGCCTCTCATTCGAGGCGATATTGACGATCGCCCGACGCACGTAGGCCTCGGGAAACTCGAGGTCGACCAGGCGTCGGCTCCGCAGCGTTCGCAGCAGTGCCTCCTGCACCAAGTCGTCGGGCTCGGAGGACCACGATCCAGCAATGGCGGCGAAGCGCCGCAACGATGGGTAGATGCGCCGAATCAGTTCGTCTGTCGATCGGTCGATGCCGTCGCTGTTGGTGCTGCTGCTGTTGTTGTTGAACGGGTCGCCGCGCCTGTCGGTCGCCTCGTTCATCTCAACGCACTCATGTTGCCCTCATGCCCTTCTCAACCCCGCCCGGCGGCAGAACGCAACAGCTCCCCCAAAGAAACGTCACGCGGCTCGGGCCGTTGCGACCCGCACCCGGAACACGGCGGCGGCGGCACTCAGCATGAGGCCAGCTCCGACGATCCCCAGTGCGGCGTTGCCGACCCCATCGAGCAGGAAGCCACCCAGCAGTGGACCTCCGACGCGGCCAACGGCCATCATCGCTTGGGCGTCGCCGGCGCGCTCCTCGGGAAAGGCGGAAGCGTCGGCCAACACGTTGAACACCTCGGGGATGGCCATCCAATAGGCGAAACCCCACAACATCATCGAACCGAAGAACACCACCTCATTGAACGACGTGGCCAACAGGAATGCCGCAGCGGCGGTCACGATCATCCATGCGCTCGGGATGCCCCGACGGCGCGTCCAGCCGGCGGCGGGAATCGAGACGATCGCGTTGAGGCTGTAGGCGATCGATGCGATCGCCGCCGACAGCCCGAGCTCGCGACCGGCGATGACGACACCGAACGTGAAGACCGACGATCCGCCGAGTGAGAACAGCGTGAGCGCGCCCAGAACCGTCCTCGCTGCCGACGTTGCCCGGTGCCGTTCACCGCGGGCCCGCCGCTCGGGGGTCGGTATGGAGTCGCTGAAGAACATTGCGCCGAGCGGCAGCACCGCCAGCGTGACAAACAGGCCGGCGGCGCCGCGCCACTCGGCCACCATCGCAATCAGTGGCGTGGCCACAACACCGATCAGTGGGCCGACGACTGCCGTGTGGCTCATGACCTTCGCGTCGGCGAACGCACGCGACCAGGCAAACCAGGTGATGACCCCGATCGACACACCGCTCAACGCCCGAAACGCCAGCAGCACCGAAAGCGGCGGCAAGAGCGCCGACCCGAGATTCACGGCGATCGCCAGTGCGAGCGCTCCTACCAACACCGAACGCGTCGGTCGAAGCCAGCGACCAGAGCCCCACGAACCGAACGCGAACCCGCTGAGCTGGGTAACGCCGACAAACGCCGCGATCCGGACCCGAACGTCGTACGCATCAGCGATTTCGGGAATCAGAAACGGCGTCGAAAGCAGAACGACCGACGCAAAAGCCAGAGCCAGCAACACGCCCAGCGATCGGCGCGAATCGAAAGCGGCGGACAGCCGAACGGGGATCTGCATGAATCGCCGACTCTACTGACAGGAGACGAGCGGCGGTCGGGACCTGGCCTAGTGTTCCGGGATGGCATTCGATGACGAACTTGCAAATCTCGATGGCGTTGCGCAGGGCGAGCTGGTGGCCTCCCGTCAGGTGACGGCCGCCGAACTCGTCGACGCGGCGATCGCCCGGGCGGAACGCATCAACCCCGAGATCAATGCGATCATCCGGCCGGGATTCGATGCCGCCCGTCAGCGGGCGACGGGGCCGCTGCCGGAAGGACCGTTGTCGGGCGTGCCCACGCTGTTCAAGGACCTCGGACTCATGGTCGCCGGCGAGCCACAGTACGAGGGCGTCGCCCCACTCAAGGACGCCGGATGGGTCTCGCCTGCCACCAGTGACATGGCGCAGAAGTTCCTCGACGCCGGCATGGTCAGCATCGGCCGTACGAACACGCCCGAGCTCGGCCTCGTACCGACCACCGAACCGGTGTCGTACGGCGCAACCCGAAACCCGTGGGATACGTCGCGCACCCCGGGCGGGTCGTCGGGAGGCTCCGCAGCCGCCGTCGCAGCCGGCATCGTGCCAATCGCGCACGCCAACGACGGCGGCGGGTCGATCCGCATCCCCGCCTCTTGTTGTGGTCTGGTCGGCCTGAAGCCGAGCCGCGGGCGAACCCCTCTCGGTCCGGCGCTCGATCCCATGGTCAGTGGCCTGCCCATCAACCTTGCCGTCACGCGCACCGTTCGCGACACGGCCGCGGTGCTCGACGCGACGATGGGCGCGTCGATCGGCACGTCGGTGCACGCCCCGGCACCCGAGCGGCCCTTCGCCGACGAGGTCGGCCGCGACCCCGGAAAGCTCCGTATCGCCGTCATGATGACCGACACCCGATCACACATCACGCCGAACCCCGAGGTCACAGCCGCAGTCGAACGCACCGTTGCCCAACTCGCCGCACTCGGCCATGACGTCGTCGAAGAAATGCCTCCCGGGCTCGACGTCGACGCGCTCGAAGCCGAGTTCACCACGCTCTGGTCCGCGTCGGCCTACGCACAGATCGCCGTTTGGAGCATGACGCTCGGCCGCGACATCTCCGGCGAGATCGAGTCGCTCACCGCAGCGCTCGCCGAGATGGGTTCCACCGTCACCGCCCTCGACACCATGGCGGCCCAATCGGCCATCTGGCAACTCTCGAAGTCGATCGGCGAGTGGCACGCGGGCGGGATCGACCTGTTTCTCTCCCCCACCCTCGGCTTGCCGCCGGTCGAACTGGGCTGGATCGACACCAACAGCGACGACCCGCTCGGCTCGTTCGCCAACGCCGGCCAATTCGCGGCATTCACGCCGGTGCAGAACGCCACCGGCCAGCCGGCCATCTCGTTGCCGCTGCAGACGACCGAAAACGACCTGCCGATCGGCATGCACTTTGCAGCGGCGTACGGCGACGAGGCAACGCTGTTGCGCCTCGCCGGACAACTCGAATCGGCCCATCCGTGGATCGACCGAACCCCTGGCGTGCACGCGTAGAGCCCCACTTCGGCGGGTCGTCAGAACTCGCCGGTGAAGCCGCCCTTTTGCGCGCGCCGATACGCGGCGAACCACTGGAGCGCGGCGATCACCACATAGGCCGCCACCAGCAGAATGGCGTACGTCCAGTTTCCGGTAGCAAGCGTGGCCACGAGGGCGACGATGACCGCGCCGACGAGCCCGAACAGCAAGATGCGCGTGAACATCTTGAGGTCGGCATGGGAATTCATTCCCGGGTCGAGGAAGGGGTCGTTTTCCGGATCCACGACGTCACGCTACCGGTCAGGCGGCGAACACGGGAACGACGTAAGGTCAAATCGATGCCAATCGACAGCCCACTCGCACCGTTCGTCGACGCCCGGGCAAAGCGCGCCGTGTTCAGCGTCTCCCATCCCCAGCCGCGCACCCGGGAGCCGGTCGAGTCGCTGCTCGCCGGAGCGTCGGAGGTCGACATCACCCCTCCGCCGGGGATGCCGAAGGCCGGCCACTCGTCAAACGCCCGCGACGGAGAGGGATTTCGATCGCGGCTCTTCAGCCGGGTCGTACACCTGCGCCACGGAACCCAATCGATCGCGCTGGTGCAATCCGACCTCCTGACGGGGTCGAGCATCCTGCAACACCTCGTCGCCGACGCCGTCTCCGAACGCACGGACATCGACATCTCCGGGCTGCTCTTCGCCGTCAATCACACCCATGCAGCGCCGGGGCAGTTCCACGACTGCGATTTCTACAACAAATTCTCGTCGAACCGCGGCGGCTTCGACCCGGCCTGGACGCACTTCTTGGTCGAGCGCATCTCGTCGGCGGTCATCGATGCTCACGACAACCGTCGGCCGGCTACCGCGGCCATGGGGTTCTCCGAGGTCCGGGGGTTGGCCAAGAACCGATCGATGGCGCCGTATCGCAACAACTCGACCGTCACCGGTGCGGTCGACCCGAAACAATGCGTCGACCCGCGTTTGCACGTCCTGCGGGTCGACGGAGCCGACGGCCGACCGATCAGCGCCAGCGTCATCTACGGCATTCACGGCACGTCGGTTTCGTCGAAAACGCCCGACTACAACGCGGATCTCTGGGCGCACACGGTCGCCACGCTTCGAGCGGGCATCGCGGCCGAAACCGGCGTCCAAACCGTCGTTGCGGGTATCCAAGGCACGCATGCCGACACCACCCCCGCGATGGGTCCCGACGGGCACGCCCACGCCGAGGCTCAGCGCATCGGCTCGGCGTTGGGCGACGCAGCCCTCGACCGGTGGCGTGCCCTGGAAGCCGACCTGTCGGTATCGCTGCCGCTGGGTGTCGCGTTGCGCGAGGTCGACCTCGCGACACCGAGCCGCAGCGGCATTCGTCTCGCCGCTCGCCCGGCGGTCGGGGCTGCACTCTTGGCGGGGGCGATCGAGAACTCGACGCCCGTCGTCGCTTCGCTCCCCGGTATCAAGCCCGGGCACCCTCGCACGACCCCCAGGGGCGACCACGGCCACAAACGCACCGTCGGGGGCCGTCTGCAACGACTGACGTTGCCTCCCAACCTCTTTCCTCGACACGCGCCACTGCACGTGCTGCGTATCGGAACGACCGCGATCGTCGCCACGCCGTTCGAGACCACAACCGAAAGCGGGCGGCGAATGGCCGATGCCGTGCTCGGCGAGCTTGCCGATTCGGGGGTCGACACGATCGCCGTCACGTCCATCGCCAACAGCTACTTCGGCTACGTCACCACCCCGGAGGAGTACGCGCTCCAGTACTACGAGGGCGGCCACACCCTGTTCGGCCCGAACACGCTCCCGTATCTCACCGACGAACTCGTCGGTCTGGCGGCCGAGGTCGCCGAGGGTGGAGCAACGCAGGATGTCGCGTCCCCGCGCACATTCGACCTGAAGATCAAGCGCTTCCTCGCTCGCCCGAACGGCATTCGGCCGCGCCGGATCGTCGCCGAGCCGACCTGGGTCGACGCCGCCGACCCCGGACCTTGTTGGGAGGTGCAGTGGAGCGACTCGTCGCCCGGCGCTCTGTCGTGGCACGAACCGTTGGTGGCGGTGCAGGAAGAGATCGGCGACGGGTGGGAAACCATCGTCACCGATTCGTCCCCCATGCTCGAGGTGCTGCTCCGGTCTTCCAGAGGCGGACGGTTCGTCTATCGGGCGAGGTGGTTCTCCGAGCCGCCCAATGGCGCCTATCGCTTCACCGTGCTGCCGTCGGCCGACAACGAGGCCCTCGCCTCGGATACGTTCGCCGTACTGAACGTCGAGCCAATGGCGAGTCTCTAGGTGGAATAGACCGCTACAGGATCGGCAGAGGCGGCCGAGTCGGTCTCATCTGGCTGGGTGCCGGCCAGCAGCACGATCGACAGCACCCAGATCAGCAGCAAGATGATGGCCTCGTGGGCCTGAATCCGGTCGCCGGTGAGCAGAAATGCGATGGCGAGGACCGCCACCAGGATCATGATGATCGCGCCCGTGCTCGTGAGCTTGTCATCGCCAATCGCTCCCGGGCCGATCAGGCCGATCACGGCACCGACGCCGAACGAATTGAAAATATTCGAACCCAACAGGTTGCCCACCACGAGGTCGGTCTCGCCTTTGCGAGCGGCCGCAACCGCGGTCACGAGCTCGGGCAACGACGTTCCGACAGCGACGAGCGTGAACCCGACAAACCCTCCCGTGAGGCTCAGTTCGTCGGCGATGCCAATGGCACCCCACACCAGCGCCTGAGCACCGAGAACGGTGAATGCAAGGCCGACGACGGTACGGACGACCTCGACCTTGGTCGAGAACTCGCCGTGGTGGTCGGACACGTCCGGCGGCTCGTTACGGCTGCTGATGATGGTCCACCCGATGGCCAGCACGAGGCCGATCGCCAGCGCACCACCCTCGGTACGGGTGATGTCGCCCTGCACCACCCAGGCGAACGCCAGCACCGCCACAACCGACATGGGGGCTTCCCGCCGGCGAGCCGGGCCGCTCATACCAATGGACGCGAGGAGCGCCGCTGCGGCCAGAACCAAGCTGAGATTGGCAACATTCGACCCGATCACATTGCCGACGCCCAACCCGCGATCGCCCTGGCCCGCCGCGATACCGCTCACGAGCATTTCTGGCGCGCTGGTGCCGAACCCGACGATGACGGCCCCGACGACGAACGGCGACACGTTCATGGCGGTCGCCAGGTGTACGGCGCCTTCGACGAACTCGTCGGCTGCCTTGATGAGGAAGCCGAGCCCGATGGCGACGGCGATGAGAAACCAGATCACGGGCTGAGGCTAGGGGTTCGACGCAGCGAGCACGACGACCCGGCTGCAAAGCCCTGCGGGGGCGGCGGGTACGGTAGCGAGATGGATCAGGACTTCGGCCAACCCCGCGATCGAGATCGCCCCTGGGTCATGCGCACCTACTCGGGCCATTCCACGGCCACCGAGTCGAATGCGCTCTATCAAACCAATCTGGCGAAGGGGCAGACCGGGCTGTCGATCGCATTCGACCTGCCCACCCAGACCGGTTACGACCCCGACAGCCCGCTGGCGGCGGGAGAGGTTGGCAAGGTCGGCGTTCCGGTGGCCCACCTCGGGCACATGCGCCAACTGCTCGATGGCATTCCGGTCGACGAGATGAACACCTCGATGACCATCAACGCGACCGCTCCCTGGCTACTGGCGCTCTACGTCGCCCACGCCGCCGAGCACGATGTGGCGGCCGACGCCCTCCGCGGGACCACCCAGAACGACCTGATCAAGGAGTACCTGTCGCGCGGCACCTACATCTTCCCGCCGACCGCGAGCCGTCGACTCACCGTCGACATGGTGGCCTACTGCGCCGTCAACGTTCCCAAGTGGAACCCGATGAACGTGTGCTCGTATCACCTCCAAGAAGCCGGAGCGACACCGGTGCAGGAGATCGCCTACGCCTTGGCAACGGCCATCGGCGTGCTCGACGCCGTGCGCGATTCCGGTCAGGTCGACGACGAGGCCTTCCCCCGCGTCGTTGGCTCGATCTCGTTCTTCTGCAACGCCGGCATCCGCTTCATCGAAGAGATCTGCAAGATGCGGGCCTTCACCCAGATGTGGGATCAGATCTGTCTCGATCGGTATGGCGTCCAAGATCCCAAGGCGCGCCGCTTTCGCTACGGCGTGCAGGTGAATTCACTCGGCCTCACCGAGGCGCAGCCCGAGAACAACGTGCAGCGCATTGTGCTCGAAGCGCTCGGCGTCACGATGTCGAAGCGGGCCCGCACCCGGTCGTTGCAGCTCCCGGCCTGGAACGAGGCGCTCGGCCTGCCCCGTCCGTGGGATCAGCAGTGGTCGCTGCGGATGCAGCAGGTGCTGGCGATGGAAACCGACCTCCTGGAGTACGAGGACATCTTCGATGGCAGCCACGTAGTCGAAGGACGCACGGCCGAACTCGTCGCTGCGGCCCAGGCCGAACTCGACGACGTGCTCGACCAGGGCGGTGCGTTCGAGGCCATCGGCGAGCTCAAACGCCGACTCGTCCAATCACACACCGCCCGCATGCGACGCATCGAGAGCGGCGACCTCACCGTGGTCGGCCAGAACGCCTTCACCGAAACCGCGCCCTCTCCGCTGGGCGGCGCCGAATCGATCATGCGGGTCGACCCGGGGGTGCAAGCCGCACTCGTCGCCGATGTTTCCGCTTGGCGCTCCGCTCGCGACACCGCGGCGGTCGACGCTGCGGTCAGGGAACTCATCCGGGTTGCCGGCACCGACGAGAACCTGATGCCCGCCACCATCGAGCTGGCCAAAGCCGGCGGCACCACCGGTGAGTGGGCCGACGCGCTGCGCGGGGTGTTTGGCGAGTTCCGGGCCCCCACCGGCGTCGGCGGTGCCCCGGCGGTCACCACTGCCGCATCGCTACGGGCCGTGGCGGAGCGATCGAAGGCACTCGTCGACGGACCGCCGCGCATCCTCGTTGCGAAGCCTGGACTCGACGGCCATTCCAACGGCGCCGAGCAGATCGCCGTGGCTGCGCGCGACGCGGGCATGGAGGTCATCTACCAAGGCATTCGGTCGACGCCCGAGTCGATCGCGGGAGTGGCGCGCGATGAAGATCCCGACCTCATCGGCCTGTCGATCCTGTCCGGCAGCCATCTCGAGCTCGTACCTGCCGTGCTCGAGGCGTTGCGCGCGGTGGATGTCGACGTCCCCGTGGTGGTCGGCGGCATCATCCCCGCAGAAGACCGTCAACCGCTGCAGGACGCAGGCGTGGCGGCGGTGTACACGCCCTCCGACTACGAGCTCGCCCGACTCATGGACGAACTCGTCACCCTGGTCGAGACACACCGCGCCAAGTAGCAAGCAAGCGTTCCGCCTGATGGCGAGTCGCCCTCAGCCGTGCGCCAGCAAGCAAAGGCCCCGGCTGCCCAAGCCTGACGACCTGCCGTCCATAAGCCGCCAGCACGCGAAGGCCTCGGCTGCCCGAACTCGGCTACCTGCCGTCCGCAAGGCGCCAGAACCAGGTGATTAGCAAGCGACTGAAGGATGAAGGAGCGGGCGCCGCCGCGGCGTATCAGCAGAGCAGCCCGAGGTTCGGCGGAAACACACCGCTTGCTCCGCCCGTCGGTTGGCCGCCGAACCGAAGCTGCGATTGCGTTACCAATCTATCCCCAGCCGTTGGCCTTCAGCTGCTCGAGTTCTTCGGGGCGCACCAGTACGGCGCGGGCCTTCGAGCCTTCGCTCGGTCCGACGACGCCGCTTTCCTCCATGATGTCCATCAAGCGGCCGGCCCGGGCAAAGCCGACGCGCAGCTTGCGCTGCAGCATCGAGGTGGAGCCCAGCTGACTTTGCACCACGAGCTCGACCGCCTGCATGAACAGCTCGTCGCCGTTTTCGCCACTTCCGGGATTGGTCGGCGGATCGTCGGTGATCGACAGACCGGCAGCAGCGGAAAGCGAGTCGGTGTCGGAGTTGTCGATCGAGAGCTGTGAGCCGCCCTCGCGCAGTCCAATGGCAGGACCGGAGTCGGCGGAAATGTGCTCGGCGCCGGCGCTGACCTCGGCCGAGATGTTCTCGCTTTCGATGAGCGCCGGGGCTTGCGCCTTCCAGTGCTTCACAATGTTGCGGACTTCGGCCTCGTCGACCCAACAGCCCTGCACGCGGTTGGCAGCTGACGAGCCTGGACCCAGGAAGAGCAGGTCGCCTTTGCCCACCAGGCGCTCGGCCCCGGGCTGATCGAGGATGACTCGACTGTCGGTGAGGCTCGACACCTTGAACGACAGACGGGCCGGCACGTTGGCCTTGATGAGACCGGTGATGACGTTGACCGACGGCCGCTGCGTGGCGATGACCAGGTGGATACCGACGGCTCGGGCCATTTGCGCGAGGCGGCAGACGCTTTCTTCCACGTCACGGGCGGCCACCATCATGAGGTCGGCGAGCTCGTCGACCACGACCAGGATGAACGGCAGTCGCCGGAACGACTTCGGGGTGCCGTCGTCGTCGAGTTCGCCGAGCTTGTTGGGAATCTCATCGGCGTCGATGGCGGCGTTGTATCCGGTGATGTCGCGGAAGCCACACTCGGACAGCAGGTCGTAGCGACGCTCCATCTCGCGCACCGCCCAGGCGAGCGCGTTGGCGGCCTTCTTCGGGTCGGTCACCGGCGCCGTGAGCAGGTGCGGGATCTTGTCGTATTGCCCCATCTCGACCCGCTTGGGGTCGATGAGCACAAGCCGCACCTCGTCGGGCGTGGTGCGCATCATGATCGAGGTGATGATCGAGTTGAGTCCAGAGGATTTACCGGCGCCCGTCTGCCCTGCGATGAGGATGTGGGGCATCTCGGCCAGGTTCATGAGAATCGAGTGACCGTTGATGTCGCGACCAACCGCCACTTCGAGGGGGTGTTTGGCAGCGCGAGCCTCGGGCGACGCCAAGATGTCGCCGACGGCGACAACGTCACGCTTGGTGTTGGGCACTTCGACGCCGATGGCCTGACGACCGGGAATCGGCGCAAGAATTCGCACGTCCGGGGACGCCATGGAATAGGCGATGTCGTTCTGCAGGCTGGTAACCCGGGACACTTTGACGCCCTTGCCGAGCTCGAGCTCGAAGCGCGTGACGGTGGGACCCACGGTCATGCCCACCAGGCGGGTCTCCACGTTGTGTTCGGCCAACGCTGCTTCGAGCACTCGGCCGCGTTCTTCGACGGCACTGGTATCGACGCTTTTGGCGCTGGACCTTTTCAGCAGACTCATCGGAGGTAGCACCCAGGAGGATCCATCGGCCGGGGCGACGGCCAGGTCGTCGACGCTGGTGTCGGACTTCGGCGGCTCTGGAACGTTGACAAATGGCGTCCGGGCCGGCGCTGCGTCGGCCTCTTCGGTTTCGGCAGGCTCGGCGGCAACTCCGTCGGCGTTGTCTTGCTCAGTCGGTGCCCCGACCGGGATGTAGACGCCCTCTTCCTCGAGCTCGGTCGAGGCATCGGTGGACGCTGGGTCGCGCACGAGCATGTCGAGCTCGCCGTTGAGGTCACCGTCGTAGTCGTCGGTGATGTCGAGCACCATCTGCGACTGCACCCCGCCTCGCAAGCGCTCGACCAGCGGTCCGACAAGTGCGCCGACATGGTGCGACACCTCCGACACCGGAGTGCCGGTGAGCATCACAAAGGCCAGGAGTCCGAGCGTCAGAAGCACCAGTGTGGCCCCCCACGTTGCCGCAAACGCCTGCAGCGGATCAGCGACCGCCAGGCCGATCACGCCACCGGCCTTCCCGAGTACGTCGGACTCGCTCCCCCACTGCGGCCGTCCCTTGGCAAGGTGCAGCAAGCCGGTGGTGGACACCATCGCAAAGAGCGCACCGACGACGTACGGGACCGGAATGTCGTAGGTGTCCTCGTCGGCACGGATGAGACCGAGACCGGCGACCACGGCCGCAGGCGGGACGAGCAGTTGCATCAGACCAACCAGCCATCCGGTGCCGCCGGCGATGCCACGGCCCAGAGCGCCAGTGGCGTCGACGTAGATGCTGAACGCTGCGACCACGCCGAACAACACCAGGACAACACCCCAGATATCGAGGATCTGACCACCAAAAACCGGTTCGGGTGCGGCCTTCTTCTTCCCCCGACTCGGGCGCTTCTTCGTCGGTGGTTTCCTTGCCGCACGGGTCTTGGATGACGTACGGGATTTGGGGGAGGTTTTGGTAGCAGCCACAGCGCCACCAAAACTAACAGGATCACGACCGTATTTGGCGCCGCTTCGCGCGTGCACCCGCGCGCTCAGTGGTATTCAGGCCTGCGTCAGACTGTTCTGGTCGACCTGCTCTAGTCCACGCTGTGCACTCGGGGGACGATCATCGGCCGGCGACCGGTCGAGTGGTTGACAAACCGGCCGACCGCCCGTCGGACGAGCCGTTCGTAGGTGTCGAGGTCGTCGATGCCGTCGGCGAGGCCCTTTTCGAGCGCTTCGCGAGCCTCGAGCCTGGCCTCGGCGACGACATGGTCGCCTTCGTCGTTGATCCAGCCGCGAGTCTCGATCGCCGGACCGACGAGAATCTCGCCGTGTTCGATGTCGAGCACGGCAAAGATGGCCACAAAGCCGTCACCACCGAGCACCCGGCGGTCCTGCACCGTACCGATGTCGAGGTACGGGGCGTGGCCGTCGACGTAAACGTGGCCGCCCGGAACCGAGCCGGCCGGGTGGATACCGTCGTCGTCGAGGACCAGTTGGTCACCATCGACCGCCATCACGATGCGATCTTTCGGCATCATCGTCTGCGCAACATCGCGGTGGGCGATGAGGTGTTCATATTCGCCGTGCACCGGAACGAACCACTCTGGGTTCGCCACCGAGTGCAGGGTCTTGAGTTCGTGCTGCTTGCCGTGTCCGGTGGTGTGAATGTCGACGCTGCCGCTGTGCACGACCGTCGCTCCGGTCTTGAGAATGGCGCTGCGCAACCGTGAGACCGACCCGGCGTTCCCCGGGATGGGGTGCGACGAGAAGATGACCGTGTCGGTCGGGCCCAATTCGAGGTACTTGCTGTCGCCGTTCGCCATGAGCGTCAACGCCGCGCGCTCCTCTCCCTGACTGCCCGTGCACACCACGCACACCTCGTGCGGTTCGTAGGTCGCCAGGTCGTCTTCCTTCCCGACCAGTCGATCGGGAATCTTCAACATGCCGAGCTGGCGAGCCAAGGCGAAGTTGCGCTGCATCGAGCGGCCGATCGGCACCATGACCCGGCCCTGCGGCTCGATCGCGTCGGCGAACTGTTGGAGCCGGTGGATGTGGCTGGAGAAGGCACCCACGATGAGTCGCTTGTCGGCGTTTTCCGCGACGAGCTCGCCGATCACTGTTCCGACGGAGAGCTCGGAGGTGGACTGTCCCGGTTGGTCGGCGTTGGTCGAGTCGGCCATGAGCAGCCGAATGCCCGGGTCGTGCCCGAGAGATCCGATGCGGCTGAGGTCGGTGCGGCGCCCGTCGACCGGCGTGAGGTCGAGCTTGAAGTCGCTCGAATGCAGGATGACGCCTTGCGGCGTGTGGAACGCCGTGATGAGGCCACTCGGCGTGGAGTGGGTGACCGGCAGAAACTCGCAATCGAAGTTGCCGATCTTGAGGCGATCTCCGTCCTGGATCGGGACCAATGTGGCGTCGCTCGCCAACCGAGCTTGTTCCAGCTTGCCCCTGACCATGCCCAACGTGAACGGTGATCCGTACACGGGGATGTTCAGATCAGCCATGAGGAACGGCAGGCCGCCGATGTGATCTTCGTGGCAGTGCGTTGCGATGCATCCGACGATGCGATCCTTGTTCTCGCGCAACCACGTGAAGTCGGGCAGGACCGCGTTGATACCGGGATACAGCTCGTCGACGAACATCTGACCGCAGTCGAGGATGATCATCTCGTCGTCGATCTCGAGGGTCATGCAGTTGCGGCCGAGTTCTCCCAGCCCGCCGAGAAAGGAGATCCGTACGGGGCTTGCCATGGTCAGCCTGTCCGGCCGAGATCGGCCATGATTTGTCGGGCTTTGTCCTGCAAGCCGTGCGGCTCGGGGCCCATCGGCGGGCGACAATCGCCCACCGACATGTTCAGCGCTTTCATCATGGCCTTGGTCGGGACCGGATTCGGCGCTTCGTCATTGGTCTCATAGTCCCACGAAGCCAGCAGCCGTTGGTTCATACGCTTCGCCGCTTCGACGTCGCCCGCGAAGAATGACTCGATCATGGAGCGGATTTCCTTGCCGGCCCAGTGGGTGGCCACACCGATGACGCCCACAGCGCCAACCGACAGCAACGGCAAGGTGTCGTTGTCGTTGCCGCTGTACACCTCGAAGCCGTCGGGTGCCGCCGCGATGAGCTTGGCGGATTCGCCGATATTGCCCGCTGCGTCCTTGACCCCGACGATGTTGGGCACGTCGTGGGCGATCTTGAGCATTGTCGATGTGGCGATCTTGCGACCGGTTCGGCCGGGGATGTCGTAGAGCACCACGGGCTTGTCGGTTGCCGCAGCAATCGCTCGAAAGTGATAGTCGAGACCGGCCTGCGACGGCCGGTTGTAATACGGCGCCACCGAGAGGATCGCAGCGGCTCCGGCGGCCGCAGCCTTCTCGGTGAGGTCGATCGCCGCGGCGGTGTCGTTACTGCCGGCGCCCGCGATGACCGGAGCGTCGACGGCTTCGACGACGGCGGCGATGAGCTCGGCCTGTTCGGCGTGGGTGAGGGTGGCGCTCTCGCCGGTGGTGCCGGCGACGACGATGCCGTCGTTGCCGTTGTCGATGAGCCACTTCGCGAGTTCTTGCGCCCGCGCAAGGTCGAGTGCGCCCGAATCGGTGAAGGGGGTCACCATTGCGGTGAGGACGCGTCCAAATTGCGCCATAGGAGGTCTCCTAGCGGTAAGAGGTCAGTGGGCTTTTTCGGAAGCCCGGTCGATGTCGAGCGACGCCAACAGCGTCTCGTGGAGCTCGAACCAGATGGTGTGGTAGCTATCGATCGTGGGTTTGGTGAACCATTCCTGCTCGCCGGCCTTCACCCGGTCGAGGGCCGCGGTGAACTGGCTGCCGAGTCGGTTGAACCGGGACAGGTGAGTGCTCAGTTCGGCGCAGATGGGCTGCACGCGCACATCGAGCGCTTCCAATTCGGCGATCACAGCAGCGTCGTACGCAGGATCGTCGTGGTCGTTGAGCACGCCCGCCTCGGCGTCCTTGACCTGCCAGCGCGTGCAGACGGCCAAGAACTCGCCGTTCAACGCCAGGAACTGCTGGTACGCAGGCGTCACCGCATCGCGGCAGCCGGCCTCGGCCAGTTCTTCATTGAGGCGTCGCTGCGCCTCGACCCGACCGTCCGGCGTGAGCGACCAGCCCGAAACCCGCCCCTCGCGGTACGTGGCCAGTCCGTCGGCTTGCATACTGGCCAACCGGGCTTCGGTTTCGTCGGGGTCGAGATCGAAGAGCTCGGCCAAGGTTTCGGTAGAGCTGAAGTTCTTCAGCCGCAGTGCGAGCAGCGTGAGAACTTCAGGATTTGAGTCGTAAGGCACCGGCGCAGAGTATCAGCGCAATACCGATGGGTCCTACGCATAACTGTTCGCGTCGTTCGCGCCGAATTCGGCATCGATTTCGGATGCATCGGGACGACCGGCCATCTTGCGGATGATCAGGAGGTAGCCGAACCCTGCGATCGTCGCGAACGTGAACCATTGGAACGCGTAGCTGAGGTGGGGACCATCGCTGATCTCGGGCCGATCGACCGCCACCAGCTCGGTCCTGTCGGCACGGTCGGCAACGACGTACATCGGGTCGAAATCGACGTCCCAAATCTCCCCCAACAGCGCCAGATCGAGCTTGTTGATCTCGAGCAGATCCGATGACCCGACATCTTGGCCGCTGGCGGGAACACCGCCGCTGGAGCCCGACTGCAAATAGCCATCGATGACGAGCGGTCCTTCCGGCGGCGCCCAACGCTCGGGTTCATCGGTGGCGATGAGCGCCCGATTGGCGAAGCCCCGCAACACCGCAACGTCTTGCCCGCTGTCGAGGCGGAACGGCGCAACGACCCAAAATCCAGGCGCTCCCTCGAATGTGCGATTGGCGATCACCACGGGCTGCGGCGTAGCACCCGCCGACCTGAGGAATTGGCCGTTGAGGCGCACCGGGGTAAATCTTTGCAGTTTTTGGTCGATGGACTTGTCGAACGCATCTCCATACTCACGAGTGGGCTGGTCGAGCTGAGCCTCGAGCAACGCATTCGTGGCCTGGCGGTCGTCCAACCGACGCAATTGCCACACTCCAAGCAGCACCATGAAACACACGAGCGCGAGAACCACGAGATGGGACAGCAGCCATTTCGGCCGCAACGCGAACGAGTACACGGCGCGAGGGTACGCCGTCGCGCGGTGCTGCTCACCAGCGGGCCGTATCGCAACCTGGTGCCTCGCTCTCGCGCTCTTCGCCAGCGCCTGCGCCGATGGCTCGTCCACGCAGGAGCAGTCCACGCCGCCCCTACCGCTTCCCAGCGTCGCCGCGTCGACGGCGTCCGTAGCCCCGCCTGCCGACGTCCCCACGATCCCCGAGTCCCTGGCGCTGACCGACAGCAGCCTGCCGGTGGCCAACCTGCGGATAACGGCACTCCCCGGCGAAGGTGTGATCGACGCCGACTCGTTCGCTGAGATCGATATCGGCGATGACCCGGCCGGCGACGCCGTCCACATCATGACGTCGTTCACGCCCGTCGGCCCGATGAGCTACTACGAGTGGACCAATACGTCCGGAGAACCGTGCGTCGGCTTCACCGAAGAAGGGGTTGCCAGCTGGGGCTGCGGCTCCGCTCGGCCGGTATCGCCGGTCGGAAAGCCGGCCTGGTTGCGGCTCGGCGCCTCGTGGAACAGCTCCCGGTACACCATCACGCCAGATCCGTTGCCTCCGTCAGCCATCGCGGTGGAGACGATCACCGACACCGGGTACCGAGTTCGAACGATACCGATCGACGGCTATGCGATTTTGGCCGACACCTTCGAAAACGGCATTCCGGTACAGGTCGTCGTGTACTTCGACGACGATTCACAGTTGGTACAGGCCACCAACTTCGCCTTCGTCGGCGCCCCGCTCGACTAGCTTCGCTCGGGTGGAACCGATCGACGCGACGAATCTGTCCATCGTCACCGATGTGCTCGCCCCGGAGCGCCAGCGACTGATCGAACTGCTCGGCGGATTGGATGCTGCCGATTGGGATCGCCCGACCGAGTGCCCCGCGTACTCGGTGAAAGGCATTGCCAGCCACATCCTCGGTGACGACCTGAGCCTGCTGAGTCGGCAGCGCGACGGCGCGGTCCAGGGCTTGATGCTGATGGCCGAGGACATGCCCGGTGCCGATTTTCGAACCCTCCTGGACGGCTTCAACGACCAGTGGGTGCACGCGGCTCGGTTCCTAAGCCC
>RCMY010000187.1_pt1 | contig 56615 bp, 51 predicted proteins | sample 2041341 | NCBI WGS metagenome assembly RCMY01 (sample SAMN09708234, study PRJNA481090) | Marine sediment metagenome, whole genome shotgun sequencing project.
ATCGCGGCGACAGCGGGTTGCGGCCGGCCGCGTTGGGCCAAGCTGAGCCCCAATGTTGGCCCTGAGCTACCAACGATTGCGGCTGCCGCGGTGGCCGGGGGAGCGGAGGCTGTCACCCTCGTCAATACCTACTTCGGGCTCGCTATCGACCCCGTCTCTCGCCGCCCTCGACTGGGCGGAGGAGCGGGCGGTGTTTCTGGTCCTGCCATTCACCCGTTGGCCGTTCGAGCGGTCCACGACGTCCATCAAGCGCATCCCGACATTCCCATCGTGGCGGCGGGCGGGGTTGCCACTGTCGAAGACGTTGTCGAGTTCGCTTTGGTCGGGGCGAGTGCAGTTGAGGTCGGCACCGCAACCCTCGCCGATCCCGCCACTGTTCATCGGCTAACCGCGGAACTCGGTCCGTGGTGTGCTAATCAAGGCGTTACCCGTTTTGCTGACTTGGTCGGTGAAGCTCAATTCGATTAAACCTCCAGGAGGTCACGGCGTGCCAACCGAAACAGCAGATGCCCCAGCAGCAGGTCTTCCCCCGCACCTTCGAGAGAAGATGGCGATTGCACTCGATGTCGATGACCTCGTAAAGGCAAACCGGCTGGCGCGTGAGCTGTCTCCTTGGTTCGGCGTGGCAAAGATTGGCCTCGAGCTCTACACCGCGGCTGGACCAGACGCTATTGGCGCAATGATCGATCTCGGCTACGACGTCTTCCTCGACCTGAAACTGCATGACATTCCAACGACCGTGTCGAAGGCGTCCAACGTCGCCGGTGCGCTTGGGGTGCGCTACCTGACCATGCACGCCCATGGCGGCATCACGATGCTCCGTTCGGGAGTCGAAGGATTCCTCGATGGCGCTCGTCGCGCTGGCCTGCCCGACCCGATCGCACTCGGCATCACCGTGTTGACGAGCGACGAAGATGCCCCCGCACACATCGTGCCAAACCGCCTTCGGATTGCCGTTGAGGCCGGCTGCGGTGGCATCGTGTGCGCCTCCGGCGACTTGCGAGACATCCGTGAAATGGCCCCCCGGACGCTGCGTGTCGTACCCGGCATTCGGTCTGCTGGCGCCGAACGCCACGACCAACCGAAAGCGGTCACTCCGGCGAGCGCGTTGGAGCAAGGTGCCGACCTCCTTGTCATTGGTAGAGCGGTCACGCTGGCGGCCAATCCTGCTGAGGCCGCGGCCGAGCTGTTCAGCGAACTCGTCGACGCGTAGCCCGTATTGCACCGTTAGTCCAAATTCGAATTCGATCGTTCGCGTGAATTTGGATGGCACGGGACATTGACAGAAATCCCTGCACAGTTAATTCTCCGCGGGCAATGCCACCCCTTTGCGGTGGTTGAGCGCTAACTTCGTTCTATGGCGAATCCCCCACAACTCACACCCGAACAACGAACAGCTGCGCTTGCGAAAGCAGCCGTGGCTCGCAAAGTGCGTGCCGAGGTCAAAGCCCGCTTGAAGATGGGCAGCGTCACGTTGCCCGAAGTCCTTGAGATGGCTGACAACGATCCGCTGATTGCAAAGACGAAGGTCTTGGCCATCATCGAGTCGCTGCCTGGCGTTGGCAAGGTAACAGCACGCCGCAAGATGGAAGAGATTGGCATTGCCGAATCTCGTCGTCTCGCCGGCCTTGGGCCACAACAGCGCAAGGGACTTCTGGAGACTTTCTCCTGATTCACAAACCCCTTGTCGTCGTCGTCTCTGGGCCAGGCGGAGTTGGGAAGGGGACAGTGTGTGCTGCGCTTGTCGCGCAACACACCGATCTTTGGTTGAGCCGGTCTTGGACTACTCGAGACCGCCGCCCTGGTGAGGCCGAAGATGCGTATCACTATGTGACGCGCGAAGAGTTTTTACAGAAGATCAAGCACGACGGTTTCCTCGAATATGCCGAGTTTCTCGGCAATTATTATGGGACCCCGATGCCGACGCCGCCCCCCGGACACGACCTCATCCTTGAGATCGACGTCCAGGGGGCTCGTCAGATCGTTGCCAAAAACATCACTGCGGTCCTCATCTTTCTTGAGGCGCCGTCGGTTGGCGAGCAAGAAGCGCGCCTCCGCGGTCGGGGTGATCCACCCGAAAAAGTCGTGGAACGACTGGCAAAAGCTCGCGAAGAAGCAAACGCGGGCGCCGAACTCGGTGCCATCCCGATCGTCAACGTCACCATCGAAGACACGGTGAACGAGATCTACGAAACGATCGTTGCTGCGCGCAGTCGTTCGTCAGCCTGAGACCGAAGCGGCTTCTGGCCCTTCCGGGTCTATACTTCTGCGACCTCGGAGGTTTGCACAATGGTTAAGAAATTCGACACGATGATCAATCCACAGGTGGAAGGTCTCATGGAGCAGGCAGGCTCAAAGTTTGCCCTCTGCACCGTGGCGTCACAGCGTGCCCGCCAGATCAACGCCTACTTTGGCCAGCTCAGCGACGGTATCGGCTCGATGGTGCCGCCTCAGGTAACTTCAGTGTCGCGTAAGCCGCTCACGATTGCGTTCGAAGAAATCGCAGCCGAGAAGATTGTGCCAATGAAGCCCAGCGCCGTCGACGGCGCTGACGACGCCGCCTAAATCCTGACGGTGACGCAAACCGGGGCACCCTCCGTCGATTCTCGACCACTCGAAGGCAAACGAATTGTCCTTGGTGTCACGGGCGGTATCGCGGCGTACAAGTCGGTCGAGGTCTGTCGCAGACTAACTGATCTTGGCGCGCACGTCATTCCCGTGCTCACCGAGGCCGCAACCAAGATGATCGGCCTCAAGACGTTCGAAGCGCTTGCCTCTGAGTCGCCGAAAACCTCCATCTTTGAGGACGTCGACCCAATCCCGCACACCCGCTTAGGGCAGAGCGCCGACCTGATTCTGGTTTGTCCGGCCACCGCTCGGATCATCTCCGACTGCCGCACTGGCCGCTCGGCCGACCTGCTTTCGGCCACACTGATCGCGAGCGATGCCCCCCTCGTAATCTGCCCCGCAATGCACACCGAGATGTGGGCGCACCCGGCGGTGCAAGACAACATTGCGGTGCTGCGACAACGTGGCGTACACATAGTGGGGCCAACCGAGGGCCGCCTCGCTGGCGGCGACTCCGGTCAGGGCCGCCTCGCCGACCCCGAACACGTTGTTGCTGGCGTACTCGATGCGCTCACTACTCAAGATCTCGCCGGTCGACATGTCGTGGTGACCGCGGGGGGCACCCGTGAGTCGCTAGATCCGGTTCGATTTATTGGTAACCGCTCAACCGGAAAGCAAGGCTACGCCTTTGCCGAGGTGGCGAGGAGCCGCGGCGCCAGGGTGACCCTCATCGCCACAGTTCGTAGAGATCTCCACCCCGGAATCGAGTTTGTGAGCGTCGAGACCGCAGCCGAGATGCACGACGCCGTGCATGCTGTGGCTGCTTCTGCCGACATCATCGTTATGACAGCGGCGGTAGCCGATTTCCGCCCGTCGACTGTGGCGACAAAGAAGATAAAGAAAAGCGGCGGCGTACCGGCAATCGACCTCGAGCGAACTGTCGACATTCTCGCCTCGCTCGGAGCGTCGAAGCCCGATGGCCAAATGCTCGTAGGCTTTGCCGCCGAGACCAATGACCTTCTGACCAATGCGGAACACAAGCTAGAGTCGAAGAACGCCGACTTCATCGTCGCCAACGACGTCTCGGCCGACGGTGTCGGATTCGCCCATGACACTAACCAAGTCATAATTTTGGGCCGAAATGACGTCCGTATCAACCTGCCCCTTGGGTCGAAGTTCTCAGTTGCTTCGACTGTGCTCGATACTGTGCTAAACGCAGTGTCGGGAAACCGTTAATCGTGTACGCCGTGGCGGCACAAAGAGAGAAAGATTCACGCGCGTGAGTAAAGATTTCACATTCACTTCAGAATCGGTGACCGAAGGTCACCCCGACAAGATGGCCGATCAGATCTCTGATTCGATTCTTGATGCGATCTTGGCCCAAGACCCAATGAGCCGTGTGGCGTGCGAAACTCTCGTTACTACTGGCATGGCTGTTGTTGCGGGTGAAATCACCACGGAGGCATACGTCGATATTCCCTCCGTCGTTCGTGAGACGATCATCCGGATCGGCTACGACAACGGCGAATACGGTTTTGACGGCAAGACTTGTGGCGTTCTCGTCGCCATCGACGAGCAGTCGGCCGACATCGCCCAGGGCGTGAACTCCTCAGAAGAAGAGCGTACGGGCCACGGCGCCGACGATCTCGACTCTCAAGGCGCCGGCGACCAAGGCATGATGTTCGGCTACGCCTGTGACGAGACCGACGTCCTGATGCCACTGCCAATCCACTTGGCCCATCGCATGGCCGAGCGCCACGCTGAGGTTCGCCGAGCCGGAACCATTCCGTACCTTCGCCCCGATGCGAAGACCCAGGTCACCTTCGACTATGTCGATGGACGCCCGGTGCGCCTCAAGACCGTGCTCATATCCACCCAGCACGACGATGGCATCGATCGGGACACCATGATCCGTCCCGACCTCATTGAACACGTCATCCGGCCAGTGATCCCTGAGCAGTTCGCCGACGATGACTTTGAGGTTCTTGTCAACCCAACTGGTCGCTTTGTTATCGGCGGTCCTGTCGGCGACGCCGGCCTCACCGGCCGTAAGATTATTGTTGACACCTACGGCGGCTCTGCTCGCCATGGTGGCGGAGCATTCTCCGGCAAAGACCCCTCAAAGGTCGACCGCAGCGCCGCCTATGCCACTCGTTGGGTCGCAAAGAACCTCGTTGCCGCCGGCGCTGCCGCTCGCTGCGAAGTCCAGGTGGCCTACGCCATCGGCGTTGCCCACCCGATCTCTGTCTTGGTAGAGACCTTCGGCACCGAGAACGTCGACGAGGCCGCGATTCAAGCTGCCGTCAACGACGTGTTCGACCTCCGTCCTGCCGCGATTCTCCGTGATCTCGATCTCCGTCGTCCGATCTACGCGAAGACGGCGGCCTACGGACACTTCGGTCGGACCGATGCCGAGTCGTTCACCTGGGAGCGCCTTGATCGAGTCGACGCACTCAAGGCGGCCCTCGGCCTCTAAGCTCTGCTCCCGATGCAGGTAGTCGCTGTTCGCGTAGTACCGAATGTTTCGGGTCTGACAAAGCTCTTCGATTACTCCGTCCCCGACGCGCTCAACGACCTTGTGCATGTTGGCACAATGGTCAGGGTCGAGTTGAAGGGGCGGCGAGTCGCGGGCTGGGTTGTGCAGATCAACCCCGAGGTCGACGACGCCATTGTGCTGAGACCACTGCTCAAGGTTTCTTCGGTAGGGCCACCAGCCGAGGTGGTCGAGTTGGCCGAATGGGTCGCGAACCGATGGCACGGCCGACTGTCGTCTGTGCTGACCTCGGCCTCGCCGCCAACCATGGTTAACCCTCGGTCAGAGGCCCAGCCGTTGACGTCAACCAGGCCGCTTCCCCAACCGTCAGCCAACGTCGCTGACGCCTTTGCTCAGCCAGGGGTCACGGTGGTGCGCGTCGCCCCAAACGCCGACGTCACGCCATACCTGCTCGGCGCCGCGGCACAGGGCAACGCAATTGTTGTAGTGCCAGGAGTGTCCGAAGCCAGACACTTGGCTTCAGTCGTGAAGAGGGCCGGTGCGGCCTCACACATCGTTCCCCGTGATTGGGACGACAGCCGGAGAGGCGGTATCACTTTCGGCGCCCGCTCGGCCGTCTGGGCTCCGGTGCCTGATCTGGCGGCCATTGTTGTGGTCGACGAGCACGACGAGAGTTTGCAGGAAGAGCGCAACCCAACATGGAACGCCCGTGACGTGGCTATTGAGAGGGCGAAGCAGGCAGGCGTACCGTGCGTGCTCTTGTCACCTTCGCCGACCGCAGTCGCCATTGCCGCCGCCGACCGGGTCCTCGCACCCAGTCGGACCGATGAACGGGCAGGATGGCCAGTGGTCAGAGTCGCCGACCGTCGTAGGGAAGACCCAACCCGAGCCGGTTTGTATTCGCCCCAGCTCATCCAGCTTCTGAGGTCGCCAGGGCGGGTCATCTGCGTGTTGAACCGAAAGGGTCGAGCGCAAATGCTGGCGTGCACCAGCTGCGGCGAGCTCGTGCGCACCCAAGACGGTGAGCACCTGATGGCCGAGCGCGACGGTGAACTGATCTCGCTAAGCACCGACGAACGACGCCCGCTTTTCTGTGCGGTATGCGGGGGAACTAGCTTGAAACGACTACGAGTGGGAATAGTGCGTGCCCGCGAGGAGCTTGAAGCGCTCGCTGGAGAACCAGTAGGCGAGATCAGCTCTGGGTCAGACGATTCTCCCGCCGAACAGCGAGTCATCGTCGGCACCGAGGCCGCCCTTCACCAGGTCACAAAGGCTGATGTGGTGGCTTTTCTCGACTTCGACCAGGAGCTGCTTGCCCCCCGATACCGGTCGGCCGAACAGGCAATGGCCTTGCTCATTCGTGCCGCTCGGCTGGTTGGCCCTCGCCGCTCGGGGGGCACGGTCCTCGTGCAAACCCGGAATCCCGACCACCGGGTACTGGCTGGCGCGGTTCGGGCCGACCCAGAGCGATTCGCACGCGAAGAGCGAGAAGTACGGCGGGCAATGGGCTTCCCGCCATTTGCGGCGCTGGCCGAGATCAGCGGGGCGCCGTCGGCCGAATTCCTCGAACCGCTTGCGGCATTCAGTGACACCGAGGTGCTTGGGCCACGACCAGACGGCCATTATCTGGTTAAGGCGGCCACGCCCGAACTGCTCGCCGAGCGGGTCAACGCCCTGCCGAAAGTGGCAGGGCGAGTCCGTGTCGTCGTCGATCCACCTCGGATTTAGTCAGTGGCCGGCCGAGGGCTCCACTGCTGGCGGGCGGTCTCGTACAGCGCCAACGTGCCAGCTTGCGAGACGTTCAGAGAACCAACCTTGCCTAGCTGAGGCAGGTAGGCGACGCCGTCACATTGCGCCAGAGTGTCACGATGCACGCCACGTTCCTCGTGCCCGAGCACGAGGCAGACGGACGCTCCGAGGTCGATATCGAACATCGGCAGGGCGCCCTGCGAGAGCTCGATAGCGATGACCCGGTAGCCGGCTTCCTTCGCCGCGGCCACAGCCAGCGGTCCCGATTCAATCTGTTCCCATTCAAGAAGCCGATCACAGCCAAGCGCTGATTTCGCAACTGAGCGCTCGGTCGGCGCAGGGCTCGGCGGCACAAGCCAGATCTTCTCGGTCTTGTAGGCGGCGGCAGATCGAAACAACCCGCCGACGTTGTATGGCTTCTGCACACCGTCAAGGATGAGAGCGAGCCGGAGATCGGTCTTGCGACGCCACTCTCGGTGAAGTCGCTTAAGCTCCGTTGGGGTGAGCGCCTTATTCATTCGTCAACACAGTCATCGATTGCATCAGTCACTCAGAGGTCCGTTCGTTACATCGAGGAGCCGGAATGCCTTGCGTGAAGCTCTTCTCGTGGTTGGCCATCCCTGAAGGGTGAGCCAACGAGCGAGGCTATCGGCGCCCAGGTGCTTCTGAACGACCAGGTGAGCGCTGCCATTGGCGTTGAGTTGGCTAAGCCAGCGAGAAAGAAGCTCGTGCAACGCAACCTTGCCGATTCGGATCGGCGGGTTCGACCAGATTCGATCGAAACGCAGTGTGTCTGGCACATCGTCGGGGCTGGCGACAACGACGTTGGTGAGTCCATTGGCCTCGGCATTGCGAGCACACAGCAGCCTTGCCCGCTCGTTGACTTCGATTGCCCACACCGTTGCCTCGGGGTTGCGGGAGGCAAGGACCAGAGCGATTGGCCCGTATCCGGCGCCTATATCGGCGATAACGAGGTCGTGCGGCTGAGCCGGGGGTCCGTCGAGGAGCAGAAACTTCGTGCCGACGTCGACGTGGTCGGGGCTGAACATTCCTCGATCGGTTGTCAGCGCGAGCACACAATCGGGGAGAGTGAGCGTGATCTGTTTCTCGGCTGATCGGGCGGAGGGGTTCTCATCGAAGTAGTGACCCGGTGTCTCAGGCTCGGTCATCGGCTGCGTCCGCCCGAACAGAGGGCACAGATGTTGGGTCTCAGAAGCACAATAGACAACGCTATCCTGGTGAACATGGCGTCCCCCTATGAGATTCGAGTGTTCGGAGACCCCGTCCTTCGAAAGGTTGCCGAAGACGTAACCGAGATCGACGGCAGCCTTGTCGAGCTCGCAAACGACATGCTCACCACGATGTACGAGGAGCCCGGCATCGGTCTCGCGGCGCCTCAGATCGGTATCTCGAAACGATTCTTTGTGTACGACCTTGGTGATGACGAGGGGCCAAAGGCACTTGTCAATCCGGTGATCGCTGAGTCAGACGGCGAATGGCTGTTTGAAGAAGGCTGCCTTTCGGTCCCCGGACTCCATTGGGAGATTCTCCGGCCAAAGCAGATCCACGTGGTTGGCTACGACCTCGATGGAAACGAGGTGTCGCTCGAAGCTGATGAGCTGCTAAGCCGCCTCATCCAGCACGAGTTTGATCACCTCGATGGTGTACTCCTTGTCGACCACCTAGAGGGAGACGAGCGAAAGGCCGCCATGAAAACGGTCCGTGAACTCTTCATCATGCCCCCGGAGGAGCCGGAGCCCAAGAAGCGACTCTTTGGCGGGCTACGACTCCCGTAGCTGCCAATGACATCACTCGCTGTACCTCCCCCTCGCGTCCAGCGGGTTGTCTACCTCGGCACGCCCGAGATCGCAGTGCCACCCCTTGAAGCCCTCCACGCCGCTGGCTTCGACATTGCACTCGTCATCACGGCACCAGACAAGCGTCGTGGACGCGGGTCGAAGCTTGTGCCGACCCCGGTAAAGGCGGCGGCCCTCAGACTTGGTATTCCGGTGTCTCATTCGGTCGACGATGCCATCACGGTTGGCGCAGATCTCGGCGTCGTCGTCGCGTTCGGCGAGCTCATCAAGGCGCCGCTGCTCGCTGAACTTGCGATGGTCAACATTCATTTCTCACTTCTGCCAAGGTGGCGCGGCGCTGCTCCCGTTGAGCGAGCAATTCTCGCGGGCGACGCCGAAACCGGAGTTTGCCTAATGGCGCTCGAGGTTGGTCTCGACACCGGTGGCGTCTACCGCCGAGAGAAGCTCACGATTAGTGACGATGCGACGCTCGAGGAACTCTGGGCCGCCCTCGTGGCCGTTGGGTCTGAGATGCTCGTGGACGCTCTAACTGTCGGGCTCGGCACTCCAGAGCCACAAGTTGGAGAAGCGAGCTACGCCAAGAAGCTCACCTCCGCCGAGTTTCATCTCGATTTCGCTGAGCCAGCGGCGGCGCTTCACCGGCGGGTTCGAGTGGGCCGAGCATGGTGTGAATTCCGGGGCAAACGACTGCGCATCTGGGCCACTCAAGTCGATTCGTCGAGAGCCGCACCCGGTATTGGCCAACTCGATGGCGACTGGGTCGGCACCGGCAACGGCGCGCTTCAACTGATCACCGTCCAGCCAGAAGGCAAGGCCAAGATGGAAGCAACAGCGTGGCGCAACGGCGCCCAGCCAGGACCCGATGAGCAACTCTCCTAAACCGAAGAAGAAGCCACCGAAAAACGCAGGGTCGAAGAAGGCCCGCAGCTCGTCAGGAGTCGCTGCTCGTCGAGTCGCTATCCAAGCGCTTGTCCGTATCGAACGAGACCAGGCATACGCAAACCTCGTCCTCGGGCCATTGCTCGAACGGTCCGGTCTCGAAGAGCGCGATCGAGCGTTCGTCTCCGAACTCGTCTACGGCACCACCCGAATGAAACGAGCGTGCGACTTCCTCGTTGATCGCTTTGTGCTTTCTGAGGTTGAACCCCAGGTGCGCGCCGCCCTGCGGATTGGGGCCTACCAACTGCATTTCTTGGAGATGCCGCACCACGCCGCACTCGACGCCACAGTTGGCGCCGTGAAGGGGCCAGGCCGAGGGCTTGTCAACGCCGTGCTTCGTCGTGTCGCCACGAGCCCAGTTGAGTGGCCGAGCGACGGTGTCCGACTCAGCTATCCCGACTGGATGGTCAAGCTGTTGCGGGCCGACATGGGCGAAGACCTCGCCAACCGGTCGTTGGAGGCAATGAACGAGCGAGCGGTCTCACACGCTCGCTCCGACGGGTATGTTCAAGACCTTGCGTCCCAAGAGGTCGTCAGACTTTGCGGAGTCGAGCAGGGCGACCGTGTCCTCGACGTGTGCGCCGCTCCTGGCGGTAAGGCAACCGGGCTAGCCCTCGAAGGTGCTGATGTCGTTGCCTGCGACCTGCGGCCCTCACGAGCCGCCCTTATGGCATCGAATGTTGAGCGTCTCGATGCCGACGTGGCGGTGGTTGTCGCTGACGGCATAGTTCCTCCATTCGCCCCAGCTTCGTTTGACCGAGTCTTGGTTGATGCTCCGTGCACTGGTCTCGGCAGCCTTCGTCGACGGGCTGATGCCCGCTGGCGTCTCGATCCTTTGGCCCCTAGCCGGTTAGCTGACCTGCAACTCGAATTGCTTTCGTCAGCCCGCACTCTGGTCAAGCCAGGCGGCACCCTCATTTATTCTGTGTGTACCCTCAGCGCAGCAGAAACAACTGGAGTTGTCGATCGACTGCTCGCCGCCGACTCTGGTCTAACGCCAATTGCACCGCCGCCCGATCCCTGGATCACCGACGGCGCGGTCGGCTTCCTTGCGCCTGACACCTCAGACGGGATGGCGCTCGCTCGGTTTATCGTCGCTTGATAGCCCAGTTCAACAGATTGCTGCGTGTTGGTTGACAGTATGTTGAAGCGGAATGCTAAGGTCGGCGCCGTCACCGATCGGTAGTGGAGAGTCGTTTGATTTTTCCACTAACGACGTCCGGACCGCAAAGGGGAATGCTCTTGAAAAGGAACCGCCCGGACTTGTCTGGCGTCATCGTGCCCCTTGGTGCAACTGCGCTGGCGCTGCTCATCGGCGGTGTCTTCATCCTGCTTCTCGGTGCAAACCCGATTGTCGGTTACTGGGAGCTGGCGAAGGGCGCTTTTGGTGGTGTCGATGAATTGGCAGACACTGCGACAAAGGCAATGCCGCTGCTTTTAGTCGGTACAGGAATCTCAATCGCTTTCCGGGCCAAGGTCATCAACATCGGCGGCGAAGGACAGATCATCGCTGGCGCCATACTTTCAACTATGGCCGCGCTAGCGGTTCCCGATCTTCCGGCAGTTCTCCTTGTACCGCTGGTCATGCTTGCTGGCTTCGTCGGCGGCGGAATCTGGGGCGCAGTTCCCGGAGCACTCAAGGCGTACCTCGGCGTGAACGAGATCCTGTCCACGATCATGCTCAACATCGTTGCCATCCAGATCGCTAGTTACCTGCTGAAAGATCCGCTCATCGATAAAAATCAGGCTGGTGGCGCCAACATCCCTCAGACGGTGAGACTCTCGGAGAACGCCGACCTACCGATTTTGATTCCTGGCACACGACTACATCTCGGCATCGTCGTTGCGCTTCTTGCTGCGGTCGGTGCGTGGATCTTCCTCTGGCGCACCAAGTGGGGCTACCGAGTGAGGGCCGTGGGAGAGAGCCGAGAGGCGGCAACCTACGCTGGCATTCCCGTCAAACGCATGACGATGCTCGCGCTCACGTTGAGCGGCGCGATGTGTGGTCTCGCCGGTGCGGTCCTTGTCTTCGGCAGCGAATCGCATCGCCTCTATATCGACGGCTCGAGCGCTGGCTTCACTGGTTCGGCTGGTTTCAACGGAATTGTGACCGCCTTGTTTGGCGGACTGCACCCGCTGTGGACGATTCCGTCATCGTTCCTCTTCGGTGGCCTATTGGTCGGCGCGAATGCGATGCAGCGAGCGATCGAGATTCCTTCGTTCCTCGTTGGCGTCCTCAACGGTCTGGTCGTCATCTTCGTAGTCTCGGCCGAACGCTACAAGGCGCAGCTTGGTCGCTATCTCACGAGGAACAATACTGATCCGGCCAGCACCGAGTCGCAAGAGTCTCCTCCGTCCGATGACGAGTTTGGCGTGACCGAAGGAGCGTCAACATGATCGCAGCGAGCATCCTCGCAGCCGAAGTGCCGCTCAGCGACTTTTTCACCTCGGCAGTGATACTGGCGACCCTGGCGTCGGCCATCCGTCTCGCAACGCCCTACCTCCTCGCCTCACTTGGCGAGACGCTCGGTCAGAAGAGCGGTGTGCTTAATCTAGGCGTCGAAGGGGTCATGCTCTTGGGTGCGTTCTTTGGCTACTGGACAGTTCTTGAGACCGAGAACGAATGGCTCGGTGCTGGTGTCGGCATCTTGGTCGGAGCGGTAATGGGCGTGCTCTATGCGGTCGTGACAGTCAATATGAGGGCCGAACAGGGCATTAGCGGGATCGGCATATTCCTCTTTGGCCTTGGTGCGAGCGAGCTACTGTTCTCCGAGGTCGTCGGTACTCCGCTCCCGCTCCGGAGCAAGTTTGATCCCGTCGCGATTCCTCTGCTCAGCAAGATTCCAAAGGTTGGTGATGTGTTTTTCAATCAGAACTTCATCGTCTACTTTGCGATTCTCAGCGTGTTTGTCATGACGTGGGTCATCAATCGGACAACCTTCGGCCTCAACGTACGCGCCGTTGGCGAGACACCGGAAGCCGCCGACAGCCTCGGCGTCAGTGTGGCCAAGGTCAGGTACACGACGATCATCATCGCAAACATGTTCGCTGGTCTCGCAGGCGCCGCCCTTGCGCTAGAGCTCAACATCTTCCAGAACAACCTCACCAACGGCATTGGCTTCATCGCCATCGCACTGGTCTACTTCGGCGGATGGAAGCCGAGTGGTGTGCTTGCGGGTTCTCTGCTCTTTGGCCTCGTTGTCGCCACTGTCAACCAGCTCAAAACCCTTGGCATCGTGAGCGGCACTACTGCCTCGCTCGTTACGACCGCTCCCGCCATCCTTACCGTGGTCGCATTGGCCCTCATCGCTCGACGGGCCTCCGACCCGCCATCGGCACTCACGGTGCCGTTCACGCGCGGCCACTAAGCTAGTTACTGATCTCCATACCCCTCATTAGGAGGACGAAATGAAAAGCAAATACAGAAAGATCATCGCCTTATTGGCGGCTCTTGCCTTACTTGCTGCTGCATGCGGTAGCGACGAGGCCGCGACAGACGACACGGGAGCCGCGAGCAGCGACGAATTTACCGTCGCTGTTGTCGCACCGAGCGCAGCCAACGACCTCGCGTTTACTCAGTCGATGCACGACGCTCTTGAGCGGCTCAAGTCCGACGGCACAATCAGCGATTTCGCAGTCTCCGAAAACATGTTCGTTGTTGAAGACGCAGGCGCTGCCCTTCGTGGTTATGCCGAGGACGGCTTCGACCTCGTTATCGGTCACGGTTCGCAATACGGCTCGCTCTTGCAAGAGATCGCTCCGGACTTCCCCGATACCGCCTTCGTATGGGGTACCGCTGCTGACACATTCGGCGAGCCAAACATCTCCGCCTACTCAGCGGCCGCTGATCAGGGCGGCTATGTCCTCGGTGTGATGGCTGCGCTTCTGTCCGAAAGTGGCCAGATCGGTATTGTCGGTCCTCTTGAGGTTGGTGACGCCAAGCTCTACATCGACGGCTTCAAGGCTGGCGCCGAGGCGACAACAGCCGACATCGCTGTCAACGTCAACTACATCGAATCCTTCTCCGACACTGCGCTCGCCGCCGAGGCCGCGACCTCGTTTATTGGTGCTGGCGCAGACGTTCTTACCGGAAGCGCCCAGATGACCGCTGGCGCCATTGGCGTTGCGGGCAACGAGGGTGTGCTCTGGTTCGGTACCCAGTCGGCCCAAACCCAGCTCGCTCCCGACGTTGTCGTTGCGAACCAGGTGTACCACTGGGAAGGCATTCTTACTGACCTCATCGGAAACATCAAGAGTGGCACGATGGGTGGCCAGAGCTACGACCTGACCCTCGAAAACGGTGGTTTGGTCATTGAATACAACGACGGCTACAGCCTGCCAGACGAGGTCAAGGCGGCAGCCGAAGCAGCCATCGCTGGCATCTCTGACGGCTCATTGAACTCAATGGGCGGCTAGTTCGTAGAAGGACAACACCCGGATACGACGATCGAGGTTGATGATGAGCTCACCAATGCTTTCCATGCGAGGAGTCACAAAACGATTCCCCGGCGTATTGGCGAACGACCGCGTCGACCTCGACGTCTATCCGGGTGAGGTCCACACCCTGCTCGGCGAGAACGGAGCAGGTAAGAGCACGCTAATGAAGATCTTGTTTGGGCTCTACAAGCATGATGAGGGAGAGGTCATTTTCAAGGGCTCGCCCCTCAACGTCGATTCGCCAGCTGCGTCAATCGAGGCTGGCATCGGAATGATCCATCAGCACTTCATGCTCGTGCCGACGCTCACGGTGGTAGAGAACGTGGCGTTGGGGCTTCCAAGGAAGCGCTTCTCGAAGTTCGATCTAGCGCCTGTTCGTGAGCGCCTACTCGAGTTGTCGGCGAAGTATGGGCTCCAGGTCGATCCTGACGCAAAGATTTGGCAACTCGCCGTCGGCGAACGCCAACGAGTCGAGATCCTCAAAGCGCTGTACCGAGATGCCGAACTACTGGTGCTCGATGAGCCAACGGCGGTACTCACCCCAACCGAGGTCGATGAGCTCTTCGTCACCTTGCGACAGATGCGCAGCGATGGAAAAGCGCTGATCTTCATCTCGCACAAGCTTCACGAGGTGCTCGCGCTGTCCGACCGGATTACTGTCCTTCGTGACGGCAAGATCTCCGGAACGGCCGATCCGAGGACGGCCACGCGCGAGGAACTCGCCGAGCTCATGGTCGGACGGGCGGTGAATCTGGCTCCAGAAAAGCCGCCAGTCGAGACTGGTAACGTTCGGCTCGAGGTGCGCGGGCTGAGCTGCCAAGGCGATCGCGGCGTCGAAGCGCTGAAGCAGGTCGATCTGGCTGTACGGGGCGGCGAGATCCTCGGGATCGCGGGCGTTTCCGGCAACGGACAACGTGAGTTTGCCGAGGTTGTCTCTGGCCTCCGCCCGGCAACGCATGGCATTGTCGAGATCGACGGGATCTCGATCAATCGCCACACGCCGCGCCAGAGGCGCGAGGTTGGTTTGGCCTATGTGCCCGAGGAACGAATGCGTGATGGCGCTATCGGCTCGTTCTCGGTCGCTGAAAACTTGGTGTTGATCGACCACGACAAAGCGGCGTTCTGCGACAAGGGGTTCCTGAACCTCAGCGCGATCAACGCCCACGCCGAACAGATCGTTAGCGACTACGCCGTCAAGACACCGAGCATTTCGACGTCAACAAACTCGCTTTCTGGCGGCAACATCCAGAAGGTCATCATGGGGCGGGAGCTCCACGGCAACCCAGCAGTACTCATCGCTTCACAACCGACCCGCGGTGTCGACATCGGCGCCGCTGAGAATATCCACGAGCGCCTTATCGCCCAGCGCGCGGCAGGCACCGCCATCGTGGTGATCTCCGAAGATCTTGACGAGGTCATTGGCCTGTCCGATCGTGTCGCAGTAATGCTCGAGGGCGTAGTGGTCGGCATCGTCGATGCTGCCGATGCGACCGTCGAGAAGCTAGGCCTGCTCATGGGCGGTGCCAGCCTCAGCGACGCCACCCCGTAGCAATGTAACAATGGGGTCAGGTACCTCCGCAACACCGTAACAGGCGTTGCCGGTATCGGATACGGGGAACCCTGCGGGTTCCTCAACAATTGCGTTAGTGGGCGAGGGAGCGGAGTCGTCGTCCGAGTTCGTGCAGTTGCTCGGTGTCGAGGTTGGCGAAGCTGAAACGCAGCCAACCCTCATCTTCGGGAGTGAACGCAGTGCCAGGAATGGCTAGGACGTCCGCATCGACGACAAGCCGCCGGACAACGTCGGCGACAGGCGTGCCCGTGAACGGGTGCCTCACCCAGCCAAAGAATGCGCCGGAGGAGGCGAGAGCGAAGCCCCCTGGCTCGTCGGCCATCATTTCACGGAACGTGGCCAGCAAACCATCGATTCGGGCCGCTTGTTCGAGCCGCCACTCGCTCGCGTCTCTGAGGCCCGTGAGCGCGGCCTGTTGGCCAATACGAGGCGCACAGATGGCGACGCAATCAGACAGCTTGAGTGACTCGGCGATGAGTTCCGGACTCGCAACGACGGCACCGACTCGGTAGCCCGGGATAGCGAGGTCTTTCGAGAAGCTATGCAGCGTGATGAGGTGGTCATCCCAGCCGGCCCGGTTGTAGAGGTCGTGGGAAGGGGCGTCGGTGCCACGGAACGTCCGGTAGGTCTCGTCGAGTATCAGGACGATGTCGTGGGCAACTGCAAGGTCGTAGAACTCTGCGATTGTGTCGGGGCTGATGATGGCACCGGTCGGGTTTCCTGGTGAAACGAGCAGGATCGCCCTTGTCTTGTCGGTGATCAGCTTCGCCGCGGCAGCAGCGCTCGGCAGCATTTCGTCATCGGTCTGAAGATAGACCGGCGTGACACCGTCGAGCTTCAGCCACATGTCGTGGTTGAAGTAATAGGGCACAGGCAAGATGATCTCGTCGCCCGGCTCTGCAATCGCCGACGAGACGACACAGAACGCCTGGTTGCAGCCGGCTGTGATGAGCGTATTGCTGGCGTCGATGGCGCTGGCCCCGTGGGCTCGGTTGAGATCGTCGGCCAGGGCATCCCTTAGCTCGGGGAGACCGGGGCTTGGGGCGTAGCGGGCGGTGTCAGCCTCGGTTGCCGCTTGTTCGACACGACGACGAACCTGCTCAGCAGGCGGATAGCTCGGTGCCGCTTGAGACAGATCGAGGAGTTCGCGATCACTCGATCGCTCAGCGAGCACTGCGTGGGCAGCAGCTATCGGCGAGATCTCTAGTTGCAGGGTTCGGTTGACGAATCGCACCGGTCTCCTAGGGTTGGAACGTGCTCAGGCAAGGCCGAAGGAAGACACCCGATCGGACCTTCGGCTCAAAGTAAGTCGACTTCGGTGGCATGGTTAAACCCGCGTCGGCAACGGCAAGAAGCTGGTCCATACTCACCTGTCGCATAAGAAAGAGGCAACCCCCGAGCATGTCGATCTCGGCCGCAAGCGCCGTCGGGGGCAAGACTCCAGGCCGATAGCGGATCGCGGAACGAACTGAGGGGGCTGTCTCGGCGCCCAGTTGATCGATGAGGCGTTCGAGCCGTTGCTGGTCGAGTGCTGCCAGCGACGGATGAGCGCTGTCGTCGTCACCGATCGCAAGGCCGAACCAGCCGCCGTCTCGATACATGATCAGCTCGTCATCGGCGACTCCATCGAATGGATGATCGCCGTCTAACTCACGGACGGGCACGATTGTGCGTATCGCGTCGAGCAGCTCTTGGGTTCCTATCTCCGGAGGCAGCGTCCGATGATGAGGGAAGTTGGCGAGCTCTTCGGTCGAGAACAAGGCGCACAGGGTCCAGTCGGCCGCAGGGTCACCGGTGCGTGTACGAAACTGAGAGGCGGCGCTTGCCCGATGGTGACCGTCGATCAGATACAGCGGTTGCTCGGCAAATGCCGCAGTAATCTGGTCGATTGTTGCGATGTCATCGACTGGCCAGACCTGCTGGACCAGACCATCATCGCCGCTGACGGTGACGGCCGCGATAGACGTCGTGGTTACGAGCTCGATGATGTCGGTGATGTCGTCGTTAGGCGTGTGCGCGACCGCAATCGGGCTTGACTGAGCGCCAACTATCTCGAAGTGTCGCGACAGGTGAAACGCCCGTTCAGGGTGAATCTGTTCGTGGACCTTGACCAGCCCCGATTCGAAGTCGTCAGTGGCGACTCCGCATACGATGCCCGTCTGCACATGAAAATCGGTGGTCAGACGGTAGACGAGGTAGCGATTCACGCCCGGCGGGCTAAACACGTTGGACGCGAGCAGCGAGCCAAGGGCAGCTCGCCCTGCATGTAGCAGTTGATCGTCGGTCATAGTCGCTTGGTCGGCCAGATCATCACGCGAGCGCGTGACTCCGAGATAGCTGAAGGGGTTGTGCTCTAGAGTCGCACGCCGCATAGCCGGCGTGAGTGCGTCATGAGCAGGAGAAGGCACATGATCGGCCCACTCCTGCTCGACAAGTTGTATTGGCAGCGCGGTTGTCGAAACCACGGGCTAGCTCCGCTGGGAAGCGAAGTTGGCCATGAAATCAGTGAGTGCCTCAACCGACTCGGTGGGGAGCGCGTTGTAGATGCTGGCCCGCATGCCACCGACTGAGCGGTGCCCCTGGAGGTTTTGGAACCCAGCCGCCTCGGCCTCGCTCAAGAACGCGTCTTGCGCGGAGTCGTCACCGAGAGTGAAAACGACATTGGTGTGGGATCGGTCGGTTGCGGCGACCGGGCTCTGATAGAACCCGTCGCTGCCGTCGATGGCTGAGTAGAGCATCGAGGAGCGCTTTGCCGCCCTCGTCTGCATGCCCTCGACGCCGCCGTTTTCTTCCATCCAGTTGAGCATCAGGCCGGTGGCCCAGATTGCGAAAACGGGAGGAGTGTTCGCCATGGAGTCGGCCTCGGCGTGGGTGGAGTAGCGAAGATAGGCCGGGTGGTTAGTCGGGGCGGCCGCGACGACATCCTTGCGGACGAACACGACAGTGAGGCCGGCCGGGCCAAGGTTTTTCTGGGCACCGCCGTAGACAACGTCGAACTGGCCCCAGGGAATTGGGCGGCTGAGGTAGTCAGACGACATGTCGGCAATCACCCTGACACCGAAGTCGGGGAAGCTGGGCATCCGAATGCCGCCGATTGTCTCATTCGACGTGATGTGGAGGTAACGCGTGTTGTCATCGATTTTGACTTCGTCGACTGACGGCATCCTCATGAAGTTCTCACCGGCACCGTCCCAAGCGGCATAGGCATTGCCGACGGTTTTGGCGTCGCTGAACGCTTTCTTTCCCCAGGTGCCGGCGACAACATATCCAGCCTTCTCGCCTGGTTGAAGCACATTCATCGGGACCATCGCGAACTGAAGTGTGGCGCCCCCCTGCAAAAGCAGAATGTCGAACTCGTCAGGAACCGCATACAGGCGGCGAAGGCTCGCCATTGTGTTCATGTGGATCTCTTCGTAGATCGGGCCGCGGTGGCTCATCTCGATGAGTGACATGCCGGTGCCCTTGTAGTCGACCATGTCGTTTGCGAGCTGTTCAAGGACAGTGATTGGAAGGACGCAGGGCCCGGCGCAGAAATTGTGGATTCGTGACATGTTGATCAGCTCCCGGCTGGACTCTTGGTGACGGCAATAACTTCGGCGATTTGGTTGAGTGCGTCGACCAGCGAGTCGGCGGGGTCAGACGCGAGCGTCATCGTGGCGACGGCGGCCCCTCCGCCAGCAAAAACTTGGTTGGACATCTGTTGCACGTTGATGCCCTTTGAACGAATGGTCTGAAAAATTTGGGCGAGCACGCCAACCTTGTCGTGGTGCCGGATCGTGATTGTTGTCGGGCCAGTCGGGACTGTGGCGAGATTGACGCAGTTGCGGATGTTGCCTGACAGGTAGGCCAGAATGGTTTCGACCGTGCCGTCAGCGACCGCTTCTTGGGCCTGATTTGTCGAGGCCCCGATGTGATGGGTGCCAACGACTCTTGGGTGTTGTGCCAGATCGCTGGTCCAGTCGGCGGTTTTGCCGGACGGCTCGTTTGCGTAGACATCGAGCCCGGCACGAATGCCCCGTGTGTTCAGCGCCTCGAGGAGAGCTTCTTCGTCGACAACTTCGCCTCGCGAGGTGTTAAGCAGAATCGAGTCATCGGCCATCTTGGCCAGAAAGTCTTTGTTGACGAGGCCCGCAGTGTCTGGCGACTTTGGCACATGGACCGACACCACGTCGCTCTCGGCCAGGAGCTGATCCTGGGTGTCGACCAGTCGAATACCGACACTGCGAATCATGGCTTGGACAGCGGGGGAGCGACCATCTTTGCGGACTGTCGAGACCGTCATGCCAAACGCCTTGGCTCGCTCGGCGACGGCAAGGCCAATATCGCCGAGGCCAACGATGCCGAGGTGCTTTCCTTGGATTCCGTCTGCCTCGGAGTAGATGCCCTTGTTCCAGACACCGGCGCGAAGGTCGGCGGTATTGTCGGCGATTCGCCGGTCGATGGCGAGCAATAGTCCCATCGTAAGCTCGGCAACGGCAACAGCGTTCCGGCCCGGAACGTTGCATACGTAGACGCCAGCTTCTGATGCGGCCGACTTGTCGATGTTGTCGGTGCCAGCTCCGGCTCGGACGATGAGCGAGAGTTGGCTTGATGCTGCTATTGCGTCGGCGGTTACCTTGGTGCTGCGAACAACCAAGACGTCGACGCCAGCAATTGCGCTTGGGATGCTGTCAGCATCGAGGCCCGAGTTGACGACGCACTCGTGGCCGTGTGTTGTGAGTTGCTCGAGGCGAGACTCATCGACCGAATCGGCGAAAAGGATCTTCATCTGTACTCCCGGGTGAAGCCTGGCCTCGGCGGACGCGGAGACGAGGGGTCTATGGCGGTTTCGCCAGACTCTAAACCAGATCCCACCACATCGCCACTGGCATTCTGGCTAATACTCGTAGGGGTCAATACCACCCGATTCGGTCCAACCTTCGGCTTGCCACTCGAACCGGGGTGTGCGATCGGCGAGCCAGCGGGCACAGAGAAGCCCGCCAAGGAATCCGAAAAGATGACCTTCCCACGAGACTCCAGCGGTTGGTACGAATCCGGCGACGAGGCCGCTGTAGAGAAGGAGTGCAACCAGGGCCGGGGCAATGGCGAGGGGACGCCGTTCGAAGATAGCGGCGCCAAGGAGGGCGCCGAAATAGCCGAAGATCAAGCCGCTCGCCCCGATGTGGTTGCCACTTGAGCCGAGCAGCCAGGTCAGGCCGCCGCCGACGAGCACGGTTGCCGCGGTGACCACAGCCAGTCGTCGAATGCCCCGAACCGCAACTAAACCGCCGAGCACCGCGAAGGGGAACGTGTTGGAGACGAGGTGACGCCAGTCTGAATGGAGCAACGGAGCCCACAGAATCCCGTCGACCCCATCGGCGCTCCGAGGGTGAATTCCGCCTCGTTGAAGTCGGTCGGAGAGCACGAAGCTGTCGACAAGCTCGATCAGCCAGAACGCAGCTATAGCTCCCGCAATCCATCGAATCGCGATGCCGACGGTTCCCTTTTCAGGAGGTGAGGCCATCAAGCGCCTGAGTCAGATCGGCCCACAGGTCGTCGACGTGCTCGATGCCGACGCTCATCCGGACGAGCGTCGGCGGGATGTGTTCTTGCCCGGCAAGCTTGGCCCTTCGTTCGACGGTTGTTTCGACGCCGCCGAGACTGGTGGCCGGCGTAATAAGCTTGAGCCGCGAGAGGCGAACGTCAGCGGCAATGGCTGAGCCCGTCATCTCAAACGACAGGACCGACCCTGGCCCGGCCATCGTTGCTCGGGCGAGCTCGTGGCCTGGATCGTTGGGAAGCCCGGGATAACGAACCTTGGTGATGACGCGGTGTGCAACCAGGCGCTCGGCCAAGGTGAGTGCGGAGTCTTGCGAGCGCTCGAGGCGGATTGCCAGGGTGCGAAGTCCACGGAGCGCAAGAAACGACTCGAGGGTGCCTGGGGTTGCGCCACCGAGAGTTCGACGGCGCCTGATTGCGTCGGCGCTTGGACCGTGGGCGGTGACGACGACACCGGACAGAAGGTCAGAATGGCCGCCGATGAACTTGGTGGCGCTATGCACGCTGAACGTTGCGCCGTGGGTCAGTGGGCGCTGAAGCAGGGGAGTGGCGAATGTGTTATCGACTGCCACGGGGATCCCGGCCGCGGCAGCAGCAGCGCAGATCTGCGGTATGTCAGCAACCTCGAGAAGCGGGTTTGTCGGTGATTCGAGCCAGACGAAATTCGCCGTCGGAAGCGCCGCGAGCCACGCGTCGGTGTCGCTTACAGCGAGGCGCTTGACGGTCCACCCGAGGCGTTGCTGGCCTTCCTCAAGCACCATCGCGACACCCTGGTAGAGATCGGTCGGGGCCAGGATCGTTGCGTTGTTCGGGATGAGGTCGAGGACGGCGCTGATTGCGGCCATGCCGGAGGCGAACGAAATCGCTTCACCACCCTCGAGTTGGCCGATGGCGTCCTCGAACGCTTGCCACCCGTCGGTGCCATCTTGCCTGCTGTACTCACGATGGTCGCCCGACCCCGAGACGAAGTTGGACGCGGGGTCCATTGGTGTGTTGATCGGTTGACCTACACCGTGCGGTCGGCCAGCGGAGACGACCAGCGTCTCGGGGCGGAGGGACGACGTCTGGTCAGCGTTGGTCATCCGAGCAGTCTAACGAAGGTAACGTGGCACGATGGATTCGACTGTGGTGCTGCTGGCCAAAGTGATTACCGTCTCTGACGGGGTGATCGCCGGTACCAGAGAGGACAAATCAGGTGAGGCACTCGACGCTCATCTGACTGCGGCCGGATGGTCGGTTGTTGAACGAGTGCAGATCGCCGATGGTGTCGATTCTGTAGCCGGAGCGCTCATTACCTGTGCCGAGGGATTCAACGGGCTCATCGTCACGACCGGAGGCACCGGCTTCGGCCCCCGAGACCTGACCCCCGAGGGAACGGCGACAGTTCTTGAACGCCACGCACCCGGTCTGGCTGAGGCGATGCGGCTCGTGAACCCAAAAGGTCTTGGGCGACTGAGCCGTGCCATTGCAGGCACTCGGGGCCAGGCGCTAATCCTCAACACCCCCGGCTCTACGAACGGCGCCATTGAGACGGTCGATGCGGTGCTTGACATCGTGCCGCATGCGATCGATCTGATGTCTGGCGGACGCCCGCACTGACGCTCAACTGACGCCGACTGGGCTCGTACTGAGTAGGCTCGCCGCTATGAGTGGACTGCACATCGGACACGTCACCGGCTTCGATTCTCACGTCGGCACCGGCATCGTCACTTCCGACGAGGGGTACGAGTGGATGTTCCACCTCACGGCAATTGCCGACCAGTCCCGACAGATCGAAGCTGGTCAGCGAGTCGCGTTCCTGGTTGAAGCCGGTGGCCCTGGCCTATGGGAAGCCAAGGAGCTCACAAAGCTGTAATCGAGCGGTTGCGACTGGCGAGAAACCTTTCATTTCCTTTACATCCATTGCCGTCATGCCGATGGAATGAGCGTGAGCCCCAAGGGAAGTCCCCCTCAACAACGCAGTAGCGATCAGATGCTGCGACCAAACGACCTCTTCGCAAAGGTGCCGCTTGCCCCGTTTATTGTCGCGTTTGGGCTGCTTCTCGCAGTTTCGACGTGGCTAGGGATGCGTTCGGTCGAGTCATCGGAGGCTGAGGTCGCCTATAGCCGTGACCTGCTGGAAGGCTCCATCCGCATCGAAGCAAACCTTGATCAAGCAGCCAAAGCGATGGCCGCAATGACCGAATCGATCCGCCAAGGTCCCACGTCGGCCACTGCCGCCGAGCAATACCTCAAGGGTGCAGGTTTGATGGCATTCGACGACAAGGCAACGGCTGAGCCAATTCTTGCGGTCGCTGGCGCACGACTTGATGGCGACACCGTCTCTATAGAGATGCTCATCACGCCTACCGGTGTGACCGAGTCGGCGGTTGAATTCGACCTCGCCGACGATCCCGCTCTCGCTAGAGCCATCGAGCGAGCCCAGTCTGGCGAAACCATGATCGGTGAAACTGATTCGCTTGCGGCCGCCTTTGGCCTCGACTTTCCGCCCGACACTCCGCTTTCGGTCATGGTGCAGCAGAGTGCCTCTGCTGACTCGTTCGTGGCCATCGCGCTCATCGACATCGCGACGATCAAGCTTCCTTTTGAGTCTGATGCACTCGAGATCAGAGCAGAAGTGTTGCAGGACGGCGTATCGCGCAGCGGTGTCGACCTCATCCCAGAGAATCAGTTTGGTGAGCCGTTCGAGTTCATCGCCCTTGGCTCCGAGTGGACGATCGTCGGGCAGAAGGACTTTATCGAGGCTGACCACTCCGGTTCATGGCTTCTTCTCTTTGCCGGCACGCTCTTTGCGGGTGCTGCGGGGCTGCTGGCGCAAGCGATTCGTAGACAGTCGATTGTGCTTGGTCGACTTGATCGCACTGAACACGACGCAACCCATGATCCGCTGACCGGACTGCTAAATCGCTCCGGTCTCACCCCTGACCTGGAAGAACGTCTGGCCGATCGACGGGGAAACAATCTCGTCGGTGTGCTATTCCTCGACCTTGACCGCCTCAAGGTGGTCAACGATTCCCTCGGGCACTCCGCAGGTGACGAAGTGCTCGCCATCGTGGCCGACCGCCTTCGGACCGTCGTTCGTGATGGCGACATTATCGCCCGCTTTGGCGGCGACGAATTCGTCGTTGTGTCTTCTGGCTTGCCCGCGATCCGAGATCTGACTGGTCTTGCCCAGCGTGTCCTCGATGCACTTGGCGAACCGGCGACCCTCAGCGATGAGTCGAACCAGATGATTGGTGGCAGCATCGGCATCGCCTATGTCACCAAGGGCACTGCAACCGCAGAGAGCCTGCTTCGTGACGCTGACTTGGCCATGTATCGGGCCAAAGAAGGCGGCGGCGGTCGGTACGAAGTTTTCGATGCCGAGCTACGTGCTGCCGCGTTGGCCCGCCTCGAAGTCGAACGCGAGCTTCGTCGAGCCATTCGAACCGGACAGCTTGTCGTTCACTACCAGCCGATTGTCGACGTTGACACCGGCCGGGTCACGAAGCTCGAAGCGCTTGTCCGTTGGCAGCACCCGGTGAAGGGCATGATTCCGCCGGGCGCGTTCCTTTCTGTTGCCGCTGAGTCGGGTCTGATCGTTGACGTTGGCGAGCACGTGCTCCGCGAAGCCTGTCGCCAAGCCCGAGTGTGGAGCGAAGCCGTCGGCCGCCCTGTCTCCGTTGCGGTCAACGTTGCCGAGCGCCAGCTCATTGACGGACACCTGGTGGAGACTGTTCGACGAGTTCTTGCCGAGACCGAGCTTGATCCTCATCAGCTCGAGCTTGAGATCTCTGAAGAGTTGATCGTCGAACGGCTCGACGGCCACCTTCACCTGCTTCACGAACTTGTTGATATGGGCGTTGGCATGGCCCTCGACGACTTTGGCACCAGCCGAGCATCGCTGAGTTCGCTGAAACGACTCGACATGGTGAAAACCCTCAAGATTGACCGGGCCTTTGTGATCGACGTGGCGACAGACCCTGTCGACCGCAAAATCATCACCGCAATCGTGGCCCTCGCTCACAGCGTTGGCATGGAAGTGGTAGCCGAAGGTGTCGAAGACGCCGATCAGGCAACGGTGTTGCAGGAACTCGGCGTGTCCAAGATCCAGGGCTTCTACTTTGCCAGGCCAGACACGAGCGACAAGGTCGTCACCTCGCTCACGAAGCGGTACGACCTTCCGTGGGATCCCACGCCGGCTGTGCCCGCGATTGACGTCAGCTCAACCGAGGTCTAGTTAGTCTGGGTTGACGCATCGTCTTCGGCGGCTGCGTTCGCTGCAGTCTTTAGTGCCGCTGCTCGCTGGACATAGACCAGCTTGATATTCGCGAGTGCATCGACAAGCGTCTCTTCGGTTTCACCCAATCGCCCTGCGACTCCAGTGATTAAGGCCTCTAGAGAGTCGATTGCGAGGCGGCCTTCTTTCATGTCGGGATCATTGGCAGTGATGTGGATTGCGGCGAGTTCGTAGATGCCGAGCGCATGGTTGGAGATGATCGTTGACGCCTCGGTCTCGAGGAGCCTCGACCGTGCCTCGGTCATGTCTCGAGCCATCTGCTCAGCTTGTTGGCGCTGCTCCGGGGTAAGGGCGGCAAGGGCCTCGGCATCGACTGTCGGATCAAACATGCTCATGGCCAGACGCTATCTCGTCGAGCGTAACACTGGGGTCTGACCCCAGTGTTACGCTCGACTGTGCGATGAACCTATGAGATCGTGATGGTGAACGTGAACGACGTCGATGTGTTTACGCCGCCGTTTGCTGTCCCGCCGTCGTCGCCCAGTTCGATGGTGATTGTGGCGACACCCGAGCTTGATGCTCTGAAGGTCAGCTCGCCCGTGGCTGGATCGACGGCCGGTTGCGTGGCGAAGAGTCCGGCGGCATCGTTGCCGGTGACGGTGAACGTAAGCGCCTGCGCAGCTTCGTTCGGTGGACCGGCAGAGATGCCGCTGGCCCAACCAGCAAAGGTCTTTGTCCCGAAGCCGCTGGCCGCGACATTGCCGCCACCGATGAAGGCGGGAACATCGTTGACCGCAGTGGTCGTCACGGTCACCGTCGCCGAATCGCAGGCGCCGCTGAGGTCACAGACCTCGTAAGTGAAGGTGTCTATGCCATTCGCATTGGCATTTGGGGTGTAGTTGATGGTGCCATCGCCGACCGGGCTCGCAACACCGGCGGCCGCACCACCAGTGATTGTTACCGAACTGGGGTCGATATCGAGGTCAGTATCATTCGACAAGACAGCGATGTTCTGGCTGCCGGAGTCTTCGAGGATGGTAGCTGCGTCATCGACTGCGACTGGCGGCTGGTTTGCGAGCGTGATTGAAAGGTTTGTCGGGTAATCGGCCGTCATCGCAACCCACATGTTTTCGTGTTTGAACTGGAGACGGACGACCAGGTCATTTCCTGCTGGCACGGTGTGGGTAACCGATCCAAGGTCGATCTGGTAGAAGACGAAGTCGGCGACACCGTCGTTCCACGCCGCGACGTGCAGATCGGACGCGGCGATTGTGGTACACGTCGAGCCGAGGCAATCGTAGAGATATGCGTAGGCGTGACCTTTTCTGTCGGTCCTGAAGTTCTTGTTCGACGCCCAGAGATCGAACGTCACTGGCCCGTCGAGTTCGAGGGGTGCTGCTGCTGTCTGGCTCCAGGTCTGGAACGTTGCCTCGTCGGTTTCGTAGTCTTTGCCTTTGTCGGCTTTGATCGAGAGGCCGGGTGAACCGTCGCCATCAGCATCAAAGACCGGGCTCGACGAGACTGGCGGTGAGGTGGTCAAGGAATAGTTGTTGGCCGACGAGCCATTGTTGCCGAAGTAGAAGGCCTGCAGAACGGTGCCGCTGGCAACCTTCACCGTGACCATCGCAGCTGCCGTGAGTCCGCCAGGGTCGGAAATCTCGTACCCGAAGGTGTCCGTTCCGGAGAAGCCTGAGTTTGGTATGTAGAGGAAGGCGCCGTCGGCGGCGAGCGTAAGGGTGCCGAAGAGCGGCGCAACGGTTGGTGTGGCATTCACCGTGAGCGTTTCGACGTCAACGTCGTAGTCGTTTGCCAATAGACCGGGAGCGCTTACGACGAGGGGAGTGTCGACATCGACCGCACGTGCATCGTCAATGGCAACGGGGGCATCGGGGACAAGAGTAACTGTGATGGTCACGGTGCCTGTCGCGTTCCCTCCGTTGCCATCGCTGATCGTGTAACTGAACGTCTCAATCCCGTTGAAGTCTTCATCGGGCGTGTAGTTGAATGTCCCGTTGAGGTTGTCGACGATGACGCCGTTTACGATGGTTGACGTGGTTGCCGAGGTGTAGACCACGGTGTCGCCTTCGAGGTCGGTGTCGTTAGCGATCGCGTTGAAAGCGACTGCGTCAGCCGGATCCTCACCGACCGCGACAGAGTCGGCAACGGCGACGGGTCTGTCGTTGATCGGAGTGATGGTGACGACGGTGGTTTGTGGCGGGCTGGTGGCGCCACCGCTGTCGGTCAGGGTGATGGTGAGTGCTGTGGTGCCGTTGGCGTTTGGCGCTGGGGTGTAGGTGAGGGTTCCGCTTGGTGCTATTGCCGGTTGGATGGAGAACAGCGCAGGGTTGGCTGCGGTGACCTTGAAGCTGACCGACTGAGCAGATTCATCGGCCGGTCCTGGGGTGATACTGGTGGCCCAGCCAGCCACCGTTCGTGGCCCAGCGTCTTCGGTGGTCGTATGGTTAGCCCCAACAGTGAAGCTCGGGGCGTCGTTGATGGCGGTGATCTTGAGCGTTACCGAAGCTGTTCCACAGCCACCATCGACGTCACAGACGAAGTACTCGAACGAATCAAGACCAACCGCGTCAGGGCTTGGGTTGTATTGGAAGCCACCGCCAGATCTCATCACGGTCCCCTTCGCCGGCACTGAGTCAACCCGGAGCGTGGAGGTAGCAAACGCCGCCGGTGAGGAGCTGTCGTTCGCGAGCACATCGATAAAGACAGAGCCGTCTTCCGGCACGGTTGCGGCGTCAGGGGACAATATGAGTTTGCTCGCCGGTTTGATCACGGTGATTTGCGCGCTGGCTTGTGAAGTTTCGCCTGCCACGTCCCGAATTGTGTAGTTGAATCGAGCGAGGCCGGTAAAACCCGCATTCGGTGCAAAGGTGACGGTTCGACCATTTGATGTGGCGAGGCCGCCGCTGGCCGAGGTAACTGATTGAATCGTCAACACGTCGCCGTCGACGTCGGAGTCATTTCCCAGAACGTCGAGGCTTGCGGTGCTGTCGCTGAGCATGGTCAGTGTGTCTGAGCGGGCGATGGGGGCATCGTTGACTGGTAGAACGGTTACCAGGAGCTCAGCGCTCGACGTTGCTCCCGATGGATCGGTGATGGTGTACAGAACGAGTGTCGATCCCCAGTCGTTGAGACCAGGTTCGATGATGATCTGTCCGTCTTCGATACTCGCTTGCGTCGGCACAAGTTGGTGATTCGGATCGGTGAGAAGTTCGAAGCTTTCTAGCCGGGCCGCATCACCATCAACATCCGAGTCGTTAGCGAGCACATCGACCACTGCGGTGGTGTCTTCTGCAATCTCAACGGCGTCAGGAAGGGCGAGGGGCGGATCGTTCACTGGTTCGACGACGAAGGTGAGCGTCGCCTGGTCACACTCGCCTGCGCCGAAGCAAGCCTCGTAGTCGACCGTGGTGGTGCCGTAAAAGTTAGCATCGGGCGTGAAACCAACGGTTCCGTCTGGGTACACGACGGCGGTGCCGTACTCGGGGTCGCCGATCAAGTAGATGGACTCGATCGCCCCCGTTGTTTGCCCCGCCACGTCGACCAGGAATGTGCCGTCCTCTTCTCCGTTGATGCTGATGTCGACAGCAGACGGCGCTACTAATGCGATCACCTCGGGCACGGGAGCGGCCACCTCGGCCGGAGTCGACGAAACACCAGCAACGACTGCGATGGCCATGGCAGCTGCGGCGCTGACGCCCGACGACGCCGCCGCTCCAAGTGAGGCGTTGCCGACCGGCATCTGGAAGAGTGACGCAAGTGGCCCCATCACGAGGCGAACGCGCCCTATAGAAATCGTGAGGAACGCTCGCACCACGTCTGGATCGAACTGGGTGCCTGCGTTCGCCGCAAGTTCTTTCCGAGCCTCGTCGGCTGGCATTGGCTGCTTGTACGAACGGGCCGAGGTCATTACATCGTACGCATCGGCGACGGCAACAATTCGGCCCGCAAGCGTGATGTCGTGGCCCGCTATGCCATTCGGGTAGCCCTTTCCATCAAAACGTTCGTGATGTTGGGTCGCAGACTCCGCCCATAGACCAAGCCACGGCCTGAGGGGCTCAACGAGGAGGTCAGCCGCCGCAGGGTGTTTACGCAGGATGCCCCACTCGGCATCAGTCGGTTTGCCTGCCTTGGTCAGAATCTCGGCTGGTACTGTCAGCTTGCCGATGTCGTGAATCAGCCCTGACCAGTTGAGAAGCTCGAGTTCATCGCCCTCGAGTCCCATCTGTTCGCCAATCATGACGGAGTAAGCCCTGACTCGTTCGGTGTGCCCTCGGGTGAGACGGTCATGGTCGTTTAGCGTTGCGGCAAGTGCGATGAGCTGTTCTGCCGCCGCTTGAGGCGCAGCGTTCGAGAATTCGCCAGACTCGACATTTCGTTTTAGCTGGCGCACGGTGCCATGGCGCATCGCCACGCCCATCCGCGAAGGGGCCCGATCGGGAAAGACGAGCGAGAGTTTGAATAGGGCGCCTATGGGAAGCAGCCGCCGGAACCACTTGTCCATGACCCACATGACACCGGTCGCAACCAGGGAAAGGCCGATCCACCAGCCAATCGTGCGGACAAGACCTTCTGGCCGTTGCCAGACCCGGCCCAGACCGAGCACGGTGACGACCGAAAAAGCGATAGGCGCGACGGTCACGATGACCCGTACGAGACCGGCCAACCAAGGCCGACGATCCCACTTCTGCGCTGTTGGTTTCGACATGATACTTCAACAGCGTTTTCGGACGATTTGACTACTCCCTTTATCTAGCCGCCTCGAAGCTCACTTTTCTGAGCACAATGGCCTATGAACCTTCGGGTCTGGGAGTGGAAACAACGGAATGGTGCTAGCGTTCTGGTTTGTCTCTCAGGAAGTGGGCTGTACTGCCCCACCTGGCCATTGCGAAATGCGCCCAGGTACCACAGGATTGCCCCTTCTCGGTAGACGTTTGTATTCAACGAGCCAGGAGGAGTTGCACCTGCATGAGGAGTGATCGGCCATAGCTGCCCCCAGTACGGAGACACGGATCAATAATAAGATCCGAGCTCGAGAAGTCCGACTAATTTCCGCCGACGGCGAGCAGCTTGGCATTGTGCCATTGCCGCAAGCCCTCAACAAAGCGCGTGAGTTAGACCTCGATTTGGTTGAAGTCGCCGATAAGGCACATCCACCAGTGTGTCGAATCATGGACTACAAGAAATACGTCTATGAATCGAAGCAACGAGCCAAAGAATCTCGCAAGAAGACGAGTCAAGTAGTCGTCAAAGAGATGAAGTACCGCCCCAAAATCGGTGGCGGCGACTTCGACACAAAGACCCGCAAGGTCGAAAAGTTCCTCTCCCAGGGACACAAGGTCAAGATCACGATCATGTTCAGGGGCCGAGAGCTGAGTCATCCACAGTTGGGGCGTAAAATCCTCGACCAGATCGCCGAACAAATGGATTACATGGCCAAGATTGAGGCCTATCCACGACTCGACGGTCGCAACATGACCATGGTGCTCGGACCCGACCCACGTAAGAAGCAACAGAAGAAGGCCAAGGAAGCGAACCGGGCCGAAGCCGCCTCACAGGACAAGCCTGCGGCAGCCAAAGCGAAAGAACCAGCGGCTCCTGCAGCCAAGGTTGTTGAAGCCGAGGTTGTTGAAGCTGAGGTTGTCGAAACGCAAGTTTCTGACACGCCAAGTCCCGAAACGCAAGCTCCCGAGGCCGAGTAGCACTTCGCTATTCACCACACCAGCTCTGAATCTCACCGCTCAAGTGAGCGTGATTCCAGTCCAGGAGATAGTCATGCCAAAGATGAAATCACACAGTGGAGCGAAAAAGCGCTTCAAGGTGACGGGTTCCGGCAAACTTACGCGTCGTAAGCGTAACAAGAACCACTTCCTCGAGAAGAAGTCGCCAAAGCGTAAGCGTCAGCTCCGTAAAGAAGCCGTCGTGACCAAGGCCGACGAGCCCCGCATTAAGCAACAGCTTTCGAGCTGAGCCGACCAACACAGTTTTAGTCAAGGAGATTCAATAATGGCGAGAGTAAAGCGCGCCGTACATTCCAAGAAGCGCCGCCGCACAACACTGCGTCGGGCCAAGGGATACTACGGCAATCGCAGTCGCACACTGGTTGGTGCAAACCAATCAGTAATGAAAGCCGGCCAATATGCATTCCGTGACCGTCGGGCTCGCAAGGGTGAGTTCCGTCGTCTCTGGATCCAGCGCATCAACGCCGCGTGCCGCGTTAACGGCATGAGCTACAGCCAGTTCATCAACGGCATGAAGTTGGCCGAGATTGAAGTCGACCGTAAGGTGCTCGCCGAACTCGCAGTCAGCGACCCGCAGACATTCGCGGCGATCGTAGAGGTTGCGAAGTCGGCGAAGGCAACCGCGGCATAACCAAGCGGTCTACTTGTGCTTGTTGGGGCGCTCAGTTCGAAGAACCATCGCGTTAAAGAACTCAGGCGTCTCGTTTCGCAACGAAAGGCTCGCTCTCAGGAGCGAGCCTTCGTCGCGGAAGGTCCTGTTCTGGTGGCCGAGGCACTTCGCTCCGATCTTGAAGTGCGTTGCGTCTACTCCGAGACGGAGAACGACGTGGTCGATCTGGCCGAGAGCCTTGGCGTAGAGGTGCAATTTGTCGTTGAGGGCGGGCTTTCTGGCGTGCTGTCGACGGTCTCGCCCCAGCCAGTGGCGGCTGTTGTCGTTACACCAGAATGGGTGTGGAGCGAGCTAACGGCGGACGCATCCGTCCTTGTGCTCGACGATGTCCGAGACCCTGGCAATGTCGGCACTCTCATGCGAACCGCCGAGGCCGCAGGTTGCGGTGGCGTTGTCCTCGTTGGCGAATGCGTCGACCCAACCAGCCCAAAGGTGGTGCGAGCAAGCGCGGGCGCCGTATTCCGACTTCCCGTGGTGATTGAGCCCGACCGGATAATTGCGTTTCACCAGCTCAGAGAAGATGGACACGCATGCCTCGCCACCGTGCTGAGCCCAGACGCAACCAACTATGACAGCACCGATCTCACCACCGCAGCCCTGATCCTCGGTAACGAGGCGGCGGGCCTTCATCCCTCTACCGTTGCGGCGTGCGACGGTCTTATTACTATCCCACTTGCGGGGCCAACTGAGTCGCTCAACGTGGCCAGCGCCGGTGCAGTGGTTTGTTTCGAAAGTCTCCGTCAGCGTCGAAATCGAATAGACAGCTGACCTGTCACCGTGCAAGGTAGACCAATGACCGAATCTGACAGTATCCAAGCAGCCGAGAGCGCAGCGAACAACGCCGTAGAGGCTATAGCGGCTGCGCCGACACTCGCCGCGATGAAGGTCATCGAGGCATCGGTGCTCGGCAAGGATGGCCCGCTTACGGCGGCGAAGAAGACCCTGGGGTCGTTGGCGCCGCAAGATCGGAAGGCGGCGGGGCAAGCAATCAACGCAGCGAAGCAGCTCGTTGAGGCTGCGGTCGCCGAACGCGAAGTCGTCCTCGCCGCAGCCGAGCGTGCGGTCCAGTTGGAAGCTGAACGCATGGACCTCACCGAGGTGGTGCCGAGCGCCGAGCCGATCGGGCACGCGCACATCGTGACGCAGGCTTGGGACGAGTTGGAAGACGTCTTCGTTGGCATGGGCTTTCGTGTCGCCGAGGGGCCACATATTGAAACCGACTGGCACAACTTCGACGCGTTGAATATTCCGCCAGAGCATCCGGCCCGAGATGGCTTCGACACGATTTACGTCGACTATGGCGACATTGGTTCGACCCTGTTGCGGACCCACACATCGCCGGTCCAGATTCGCACGATGTTGGCGCAGGAGCCGCCGATCTACATCGTTGCACCTGGTCGTGTCTTTCGGCGCGACACCGCCGACGCCACCCATATGCCGGTCTTCCATCAAATCGAAGGCCTCGTCATCGATAGGAACATCTCGCTTGCCGACCTCGCGGGCACCATCGAGGCGTTCACCGATGCCTACTTCGGTCCAGGATTCTCGTCCCGGCTTCGCCCTAATCACTTCCCCTTCACCGAACCGTCGGCCGAATTCGACATTCAGCGCCCCGATGGCTCCTGGTTGGAGCTTGGAGGCTGCGGAATGGTTCACCCGAGTGTGTTGACTGCCGGTGGTATCGACCCCGAAGAGTGGTCGGGCTTTGCTTTCGGGTTTGGCATCGACCGCCTTGCCCTTATCAAGTTCGGCGCCGACGACTTGCGCGAACTCTTCACCAACGACATCCGCTTCATCTCGCAGTTCTAGTTAGGGATTCCCCATGCTTGCACCACTTTCTTGGCTTCAGGAGTTCGCCCCATTCGAAGGCGATCCAGCCGCGCTCGCCGAGGTCATGACCGACCTCGGAATGGTCGTCGAAGAGATTACGACGTTCGGCAACACCTGGGACGGCATCATTGTTGCCAAGGTCCTCAGCCTCAACCCGCACCCAAACGCCGACAAGATCCAACTCGTAGGCGTCGACGTCGGTAACGGTGAGTCGCTCCAGATTTGTTGCGGCGCGTTCAACATGAGTGTCGGCGACTTGGTGCCGTTGGCCACCGAGGGCACCACCATGCCGAGTGGCATGGAGATCGCGGCCCGCGAAATGCGGGGCGAGGCATCAAACGGCATGCTGTGCTCGGCCGGTGAAATCGGCGTGCCGGGCGACGACAGCGGCATTCATTTGCTCGATGCGTCACTGGCGCTCGGAACGCCGCTGAGCGAGGCGCTTGGCCAAACCAGCGACACGGTGTTCGACCTTGAGCTCGAAGGCAACCGGCCAGACGCGCTCTCAATAGTCGGCGTCGCCCGAGACCTTGCGGCGCGTCTCGGCCTCGACTTCTCGGCGCCAACGCCGTCCGTTGTGACCGCGCCGCCATCTGCGGCTGGCAGCGCGGCAGTCGAGATTCAAAGTGACCACCTTTGCAAGCGTTTCGGATTCCGCGTGCTTCGCAACGTGACGCTCGGCCAGTCACCACTATGGATGGCGAGCCGCCTGACCGCAGCCGGGATGCGCCCGATCAACTCGATTGTTGACATCTCCAACTATGTGATGCTCGAACTCGGGCAACCCAACCACACGTACGACCTCGATCTCGTCGCCGACGGCAAACTCGTCGTGCGTATGGGGCGCGACGGCGAACGTATCGTCACGCTCGATTCGATTGAGCGGAACATCACCGAACTCGATGGAGTCATCGCCAACGCCGCCGACGAGCCGATTGGCTTAGCTGGCGTGATGGGCGGCGAGTCAACCGAGATTGGTTCGACAACCACAAGCGTCCTGCTCGAGGCGGCCATCTGGGATCGCATGACCATCGCGAAGACAACCAGGCGGCTCAACCTGCGCTCTGAGGCATCGACTCGCTACGAGCGAGGCGTCGACTACGACGGCGTCGCTCGGGCGCTTGATCGGTTCTGCGAGTTGGCGGTCGAGATCTGTGGCGCCGAAATCGCCGACGGAGCCGTCATCGTCGACGGAGCGCTTGAGCTGGCCCCGATCGTTCGTGTCCGCACCGACCGGGTGAATAGCCTGATCAACACTGCGCTGAGCGATTCCGACATCATTAGCCTTCTCACTCCGATCGGTTTCATCCCGACCGTCGTTGCGGCTGGTCAGCTCGATGTGCAAGTGCCATCGTGGCGCCCAGACAGCACCATCGAAGTCGACATCATCGAAGAGATTGCACGCCACAACGGTTATGCCAAGAGCGGGACCCGAGTTCCAACGCCGGCTCAGACCGGTGAGCTGTCACCATTGCAGAAGGCACGACGTCAGATTCGCCAGGCGCTGCTTGGCGCCGGTTATTCCGAAGTAATGCCAATGCCATTCCTTGCGCCGGGCGACATCGCCAAAGCCGGACTCAGCGGCGACGGCATCACCCTCACCAATCCGTTGGCCGCTGAAGAATCGGTGCTCCGCATCTCCTTGTTACCCGGTCTTCTAAAAACCGTGTCGTATAACCAATCACACCGGTCGGGCCCGATTCAGCTGTTCGAGCTTGGCACGGTGTATCACCGTTCAGACAACGATCTCCCCGACGAACCCGAGTGGCTCGCGGCAGTCGCTTCTGGCTTCGATTCGAGTGGCGCTGCTGCGGCGTCCGCTGTTCGCTTAGTCCATCGACTGGCGGAGACCCTTGGCCTGGCCAACCTGACCCTAATCAACGAACCTCGCGACGGGCTGCACCCCACGAGGTCAGCCGAAATCAAGTTCAGGGGCAAGACAATCGGCGAAGTCGGCGAGGTTGACCCTGGCGTGCTTGAGGCCTACGAAGTCGATGGCCGGGTCGCCTGGCTCCAGCTTGATACGGCATCGGTCGTCGCATCGCTAGCGTCGGTTCCAAAGCACAAGCAAATCTCACGCTATCCCTCGTCAGAATTTGACCTCTCGTTCGTCGTGCCCAAAACCGTGCCGGTCGACAAGGTGCTCAACACGATCCGCAAGGCGGGAGGCAAGCTCGTCGTCGGCTTAGCGCTTACCGACGCATTCCACAGTGCCCAGCTCGGATCCGACTCCCGCTCGCTGTCGTTCGCGCTTCGGCTGCAGGCCAGCGACCGTACGCTCACCGAGGCCGAAGTCAACGAGGTTCGAGCCGCAGCTATTGCCGGTGTCGCCAAGCAAAATGGCGGCGAACTGCGCTCGTAGCAGACTGACTGAGTGCCCTACCAGCCACTTCGGGTTAGCAGTTATTGTTACGGCACGAGCCTCACAGAGGGAGCATTCCGTGTCCGAACCAACAGCCAAGGCCCCACGACTACCGCCCCGCTGGTTTATGCATGTCTTCTGGCGAACTCATCGCGGCCTGTACCGCCTGAGTCGTGGCCGGCTCGGCCTCTGGCGGTCGAAGCCAGACGCGTGGGGCGCCATGCGCCTGACGACCATTGGCCGGCGGACTGGTAAAGAACGTGGCGTGATGGTCGGCTACCTCGAAGATGGCCCAAACCTCGTGACCATGGCCATGAACGGCTGGGGCGATGGCGACCCCGCCTGGTGGTTGAACCTGCAAGCCAATCCCGATATTCAAGTCAACGTTGCCGGTGCGTCGCTCCTCGTGACCGGCCGAGCGGCAGAGGGAGCTGAGCGGGAGCGGTTGTGGTCTCGCTGGCGAGTGATCGACGAGGGTCTCGACAGTCTCGCAGCGCGGCGCTCGACCGAGACAGCCGTTGTAGTCCTCGAACCGCGAGAGGCCGCTTAGCCCTTCGGGACGAGCGCACGCTTTGCGGCGAACAACGCAACAACGGCGCCCGCGAGCAGAATGCCAATGCCGGCCCAGAGTGTGCCCGAAGAGTCGGACCCAGTGTCGAGGGGGGACTTTTCTTGCACTGCGGCGAGCACAGTTGGTTCTGGACCGTCGGTGGCGTCACTCACGACGGTTGTCGATGTAGTCGTGCTCGAAGCCGTGGTGGTCGTGCTGGCGGTTGTGGCTGGTGCCGCCGTTGTTGGCGAAGTTGTGGATGGCCGAGCAGTCGTGGCTCGACGGGTAGTCGGCGTCTTGGTGGTTGTTGGCTGAGTGGTTGTCGGCGCACTCGAGGTCGGCTGGCTTGTCGACGCTCCGGCGGTGGTCGACACGGTTGTCTGAACCGTAGTGACCGCTGACCCAAGCTCTGGAGCGGTGGTTGGGCTGCTCGTTGTCGAGGTTGCCGACTTGGGTGGCAGCACCGCGAGTCGGGCCACTGCGGGGTCGGGGGCAGCAGCGAAGACGATGTCGGCTGCGGCGATTGGAGATTTGGGTTCTACGCCAAACGTCGCATCGACAAGCGCCTGCAGTTCTGCGACAGCCGCCCGCTCGTCGACCGTCGCAACCGCAAGGTCGTAGTTGTCGGTGTAGGTCCAAATGGTGAGTTGGATGATGTCGTCGAGATCGCCGTTGGCCGCCATCTTGGCGAGTAGGGATCCCTCAGCGAACGTGTGATTGCGAGCCCCAATGACCATGGCCACCAGCGACTCATCAAACTCGCTTAGCGTGACATCGTGGTCGTCGATTGTGTAGACGGTGCCGATACTTGGCAGCTGACCCTTGAAGTTGAGAGTGAAGCACTCGAGCTGGGTGCCCCCGACGGCGACGGTGTTTGGCCCGCCAGGCCATTGCGAAAAGTCTTCCGTTACGGTGCCCTCGGCAACGGCCTGGGCGAAGGTCGGTGTCGGCAAAGCAAGCACCATTGCCATGGCAGCGATGCCGAAGACGAACGCGCCGATTCGTTGACGCAGAGAGTGATAGTGGCCCATTGCCATCGACGTTAGCGCCGCTAGGGGTCCGTGATGCACCGCTCTCTGCAGTTGAGATGGCATCATGGTCGTTGATGTCTTCCTCAGTTGAAATCGACCGTTCACCACAACAAGACGACCTCGAAGCGCGGAACGTCGCATGGGACTTAGATCCCCTGCTAGACGGCGCGCCATCGGCCGACGACCTCCTCGATATTGCCGATTCGATGGCCGACGAGCTGTCTGAGCTTCGCGGAAGTGTTGCCACGCAAAGTGCCGGAGGTCTCGGAAAAATAATGGACCAACTGGCTCGTGTGAACGAGCTTGTGAGCCGAGCCGGCCACTACGCCATGCTCCGATTCAGCGAAAACACACTCGACCCTGCATCGGGCGCCCTCATGCAGGCGGTCACCGAGCGGAGTACCGCTATCGGGACGAAGCTGATCTTCTTCGATCTTGAATGGGCTGCCGCCGAAGACACACACGTCGATGAAGTACTCGCCGACGATCGATTCGCTACCTCGCGCCATTACCTGCGAACTCTCCGCCGGAACCGCCCCCATCTTCTGAGTGAAGAAGCCGAGACCATCTTGTCGGAGAAGGCAGTAAGCGGCAATAGTGCATGGAATCGTCTCTTCTCCGAAGAGATGTCGTCGCTCACCGTTGAGATGCCGAACGAGGATGGCGAGCCGCAGACACTGCCATTTGAGGCTGGTCTTTCCGCCCTCGGTGACGCCGACCGATCGAAGCGGGCCGCTGCTCAACAAGCCGTGACCGATGCGCTCCAACCAGGACTGCGAACCCGCTCCTTCATCGTGAACACTCTGCTCTTCGACAAGTCGGTCGATGATCGATTCCGTTCGTTCCCCACCTGGGTGTCCAGCCGAAATCTCGAGAATGAGGCCTCCGACGAGTCGGTCGATGCACTCGTCGAAGCCGTTGTTGGCCGCTACGACATTCCTCAACGTTGGTATAAGGTCAAAGCTGAGGCGCTCGGTCTGGAGCGTCTCGCCGACTATGACCGTATGGCGACCGTTGCCGACTCAACCGCGAAGATTGGTTGGGAAGAGGCTCGAAGCATCGTGCAGACGGCCTACCGCTCGTTCTCGCCCGAGCTCGCCGACGTAACCGAGCTGTTCTTTGAGAACGACTGGATCGATGCCCCAACCCGAGAGGGCAAGCGAGGTGGCGCGTTCTGTGCCTACACCGTGCCCCAGCACCATCCCTACGTGTTCCTCAACTGGACAGGGGAGCACCGCGATGTGCTCACCCTCGCCCACGAGCTCGGCCACGCGGCCCACGCCTATCTCGCCAAGGAACAGGGCATCTTCCACCAGTCGACACCGCTGACCCTCGCCGAGACGGCATCCGTCTTTGGCGAGACGGTCACGAACAAGCAGCTCTTGAGCACGCTCGAAAGTCCAGAGGCTCGGTTCTCACTGCTCGCCGCAACCATGGACGACACGGTCGCCACGGTGTTCCGTCAAGTTGCGATGAACCGCTTTGAACACGGAATCCACACCGCCCGGCGCGAAGAGGGCGAGCTGTCAATCGAGCGATTCGGCGACATCTGGGCCAAGTCGCAGAACGACATGATGGGCGACTCGGTCGAGATCACCGACAACTACCGCTCGTGGTGGTCATACGTCGGTCACTTTGTTGCCGTTCCCGGATACGTCTACGCCTATGCCTACGGGCAGTTGCTCGCTCTGTCGGTCTATGCGCAATACGAGCAACGAGGCGACGCGTTCGTTCCCCTCTATCTCAACATGTTGAAGGCCGGTGGCTCACGGCCGCCAGAAGAACTCGGCAAAATGGTCGACTGCGATCTCACCGACCCCGGTTTCTGGGACGCCGGACTCGACATCATCGAGCGCCAACTCGACGCCGCAATCGAGGCCGCCGTAGCCGCCGGCCGCATCGCCAAGCCGTAACACTGGGGTCAGGTACCTCCGTAACACCGCAACACTTTGGCGAAGCAACACGAGCGAGGCGAAGTGTTGCCGGTATCGGATACGTACGACATTTTGAGATGTCGCTAGGCGAGCTTCTTGAGGTGCTCGAGGACAACCAGCGCGGCGTCATCGAGCTCCATCTCGCCGTGCTTCAGCACGAGATCGGCGGTGACGGCAAACGGGTCGACGAATTGGTCGTGCATCGGGCCGACGGTGGTGGCGAATTGTTCGAGCACCGACTGGGGAGTGCGTCCTCGCTCGGCGATATCTCGCTGCATTCGCCTGGCGAGGCGGACGTCTTCGGGGCACTCCCGGAACACTGAGAGTTCGAAGCGTTGCCTTATATCTTCGAACGCCAGCAGCAGGATGCCCTCGACCACGAGGTGTGCCGTCGGCTCAAGCCAGATGACCTCGTCGGAACGGGTGTGGTTGGCGAAGTCGTAGACGGGCGTTGGTACCGCCTTGCCAGAACGAAGCGTGTCGAGGTGCGTGAGAAAGAGCTCGACATCGAGTGAGTCGGGGTGATCGTAGTTGACCTGCGCTCGCTCTTCGGGGGAGAGGTGCCCGTGGTCTCGGTAGTAGGAGTCGAACTGGAGAACCGAAACGGCTGTAGGAGAGAATGCGTCGGCGACTTTGGTCGCCAAGGTCGACTTGCCAGAACCGCTTCCACCACAAATCCCGATGACTCTGCTCACAAGTCAGTAAGGATAGCCGCGAGCGCTCAGCGGTTTGAACTACTGCCCCAAGTTGTTGAGCGAAGAGTCACGTGGCGACCAGCAAGATGAATCGGCGGAGGCATGGAGTTATTGTGGCACTGTCTTCGGGGCATCTAAAGCGACTGCCCTTGGACACCGATGGCAATGTATGGCGGATCCCCGATTGACACGAGCTGCTGACAACCCGTTTGGAGCCCCAGCACCGACCTCGCCACCGCCGCCGCCTGACCATGTGTCGCCCCAATGGCCCCCACCGACGGCGTCTTCCGTGCAGGGTTGGAATCAGCCAACACCCTCGTTCCAAGGCTGGGACCCGCCTCACCCTGAGCCCCCGTTTTTCTCGAAACATCGAGGCAAGATCGGCGCCCTCGGCGCCATTCTTCTGATGGGCGCACTTCTCGCTGGCGTCAACCGAGTTGTAAACCAGATGGCTACGAACGAAGTGGCGGCTGATGATGTCGAATCGCCAGAGACGTGGGAGCCCGAATGGCTGCCATATGTCGAGTTTGTTGAGATGACTCGCGGGCTCGACTTCGAGTATCCCGTCACTGTCGAGCGTGTCTCGATTGCGGACACGCTCGCCGCCGATCGAGAGAGCGTCGAGGAGGACATCTCGTGGCTCGAGCCATATGTCGCCCTCGGTCTCGTCGATGCTGATGTGTCCTATAGCGATGAGATGGCGAACTTCGAGTCGAATTGGGTGCTCGCGTACTACGACTCTGAGCTTGACACCATCTACATTCCCGAAGGTGAGCTGACCCTGGTTGTGGCATCAAGCCTTGTCCACGAACTCACGCATGCGCTGCAAGACCAACATGAAATGATCGACGTCGACTTCTTCACAACCGATGAGTATGTCGGTCACCGGGCGCTGGTTGAGGGCGATGCCGACTGGGTTGAGGCACGCTGGGAGGCGCAGCTCTCATTGGCCGAGAGCGACGAGATTGCGGCCGAGTATGCCGCGATGGATGCAGAGGCTGCGGGCATCGCCACTGGTGACCCCTACCTAGAGAACATGCTGGCGAGCCCCTATTGGTTGGGCGACCCCGCAGTAGAGCTCATCTATTACCGAGGTGGACAGTCAGCTATGGACCGGCTCCTGAAGAACGGTCCTGGCTCAAGCGAATACTTGATCGACCCGCTCGGCTCGACGCTCGAGCCAGTTGGCGGCAAGCGCCTCGTTGCGACGCCTGAGAACGCAGACGAGGGGAGCGCGTCGTGGTCTGACTCGCTTGGCGCCGTCGATTTGTACAACATGTTGACGCCTCTCATTGGGGCCGAGGCTGCGATTGACGCCGTAATGGGTTATGACGACGACCGCTACCTGCCCTACCAGCGAGACGGCGAGAATTGTGTCGCCATGGTCGTCTGGACCGACACCACCGTCGACGCCGAGGAGCTGCGGTTGGCACTCGTAGCCTCGGGGGCAGCAGACGTCGACACAGGAACCTTCGGCAAGCCGAGCGGTCCCGGTGTCACCTTCACTGCATGCGACTCGACTCCGGTGAACGATCCGGCGACACAATCGGCCAACCAACTTGGCCCGCTCGTCGTGCTCAACTGGATGCTGTTCGACCACCTCCAAAACGGAGTCGAAGACGAAGTTGCACGATGCGCAGCGAAGGCGCAGGCGAGTGCCTTGGCGATCGATGTGCTCCCGGACTGGGAAACCATTGTCGCCGATTCGTCGGCTGCCGTTGTTGCGTGCCAAACGGAGTAGGCGCCCGTTCGGCTTTGGTACCCGATGAAAGTCGGGTCCCGGGGTAACCTCGTCGCACTATGGGCCACACACTCCTGATGTTTGCCGCAGAAGATGCGAGCAACCTGATCCGCAACGAGATTGCTGCCGTTGTACTTCTGGCGATCTCGGCCGTCGTCGCCGTGCTGGCGAGCCGTTTCAACTTCCCATTCACCGTTGCCCTAGTGGTCGCTGGCTTCTTCGCCTCAAGCCTTGGCGACATCGTCGCCGTTGACGTTTCACCCGACCTCATCCTCGGCTTGCTGGTGCCACCGTTGCTGTTCGAAGCAACACTCAACTTGTCGTGGCGAAAGCTCAAGGTCGATCTCGGCCCGGTGCTGATATTTGCGCTGGCTGGCACCTTATTTGGCACGCTGACCATCGGCTGGGTTGTCCATACGGTCCTCGGTCTTCCCTATCCGATCTCGTTTGCGTTTGGTGCGTTGATCAGCGCAACTGACCCTGTCGCCGTGATTGCGTTCTTTAAGTCGCTCGGTGTGCCGAAACGGCTTGCGGTGCTTGTCGAGGGCGAGTCGTTGTTTAACGACGCAGTCGCGGTCGTTGCCTTCACGCTCGCTGTTGCCGCCGCTGAAACCGCCGACTCGTTCACCATCGGTGGGGCGATCGAACAGTTCTTCGTCGTCTCGGCTGGTGGGCTCGCCATTGGCCTCGGCCTCGGATATGTGGTGTCAAGCGTCATCCTCGCCAGAGTCGATGATGCGCTGATTGAAACCACGACAACCCTTGCGCTGGCCTACGGAGCATTTCTGCTGGCCGAAGAGTTCGGCTTGATCTTCGGCGACGCAAGCTTCCACTTGTCTGGCATTCTGGCCGTCGTTTCCGCAGGCCTCGTGGTCGGCAACTACGGCATCAAGAACACCTCACCAACGACCAGGGTCACGCTCGAACACTTCTGGGAACTGCTCACCTACCTCGTTAACTCGCTGGTCTTCCTCTTCATTGGTTTGGTTGTGCCGATCGCGGCTCTCGGCCGTCACCTCGGCGACATTGCCCTGGCGGTTGCGGTGTCGCTCGCGGTTCGAATGATTGTCGTCTATGGACTGTCGAGCGTGGTTGGTCAAACGATTCCGCTTCGGCGAATCAGCCGGGACTACCAGCACGTGATGTTGTGGGGTGGGCTGCGAGGTGCGATCTCGCTCGCTCTTGCTCTGACGTTGTCGGCTGAAGTCTTTAACGATGAAGACGTCGAACAAGTGCTGGTTATGACGTTCGGTGTCGTGCTCTTCACACTGCTCATCCAGGGCACGACAATGGCGACGCTCATTAGGAAGCTCGGTCTTGCTGGCCGGGCGGACAACGAGGTTGCCCAGCAGCAGCATCAAGCCAAGATCGCGATGAAGCGGGCAGGCCAGGCCGAGGTTGCTCGCTTGGGCGCCGATGGCGTGCTCGATGACGATCTTGCCTTCGCCTTAAATGCGGCATACGCCCGCGACGTCGATCGTCAGGCTGACGAACTGCGCTACCACCTTCACGCCAACCCTGAACTCGAAGTAGCGATGTTGCTGCGGGCGAGGCGAGACGCCATCGCCGCCGAGCAAGCGGCGCTCGCGGCTGCGGTGATGAACGGCCTTGTTGACAATTCAGTGGCCCACGATCTCGCCCCTGAGCTGAATAACCGCTTGATTGCCCTCGATCTGCTCGAAGAACGATGGGAGTCTGACCCGGTGCCTCCGGTCGACGAAGCGGAGGAAACACGATGACCGCCGAAGCGTCGCACACCGGGCACTACCTTTATGTGTCTTGGGGTGGATCTGGCCGAGCGTCTTGCCTGCGGCAGGCGTTACGGCAAGCAGAAGACGCCGATGCCAGCTTGCGGTATCTCGCGATTCTCGATGACGGGGCGTTCGCCGGAATCGATGCAGGCATGAAGTCGGTGATCGCTGATGAGCTGGCGTGGCTGTTGGAGACTCAGATTGATCTGGCTCGGCGACAGACGTCGATCGACCGCACCGTCTGGCTCCAAGTCGAAGCCGGCGACGTTGGGCCGCTGGCAGCTGCGGTAGCGAAGGCAACCGACGCCACAAAGATTCTGATCGGCGCTCCCGTGCCTGTCTCCGCCACGGAAAGCGTCGCCGAGCTACTTGAGAGCCTTCGCACGACAACCGGCATTCCAGTCGACCTGATCCTTCCGTAACTGGTGATGCGTGGGTCGTTGTATTCTTATGCAACTATCTGTATGATCATTCGGTGACTCATGACGGACCGATGTATCGGGTCGGCATCGTAGGGGCCTCGGGCTACACCGGGGCCGAGCTTCTTCGCCTGCTTGCCACTCATCCAAACTTTGAACTCGTAGTCGCTACTGGCGACTCAATGGCAGGAAAGCCGCTGGCTGACCTCTATCCGAGCCTGGCCGCCCACTACGGCGATCGCGTATTCGACGCGTATTCGCCCGAGGCCGTCGACGGTCTCGACCTCGTCTTCTGCGGTCTGCCCCATGGGGTGAGCATGGGTGTCATCCCCGACATCAGAGGGCGGGTCGGCCACATCGTCGACCTCGGGTCCGACTTCCGACTTCACGACAAGGCGCTGTATCCAACCTGGTATGGGGCCGAGCACACCCATCCGAGTTTGCTCGATGAGTTCGTCTACGGGTTGCCTGAGCTGTTCCGTTCCGAGATCCAGGGTGCCGAGTTGATTGCGGCCACTGGCTGCAACGCCGCGACAGCGGTATTTGCCTTGGCACCGCTCGTGAAGGCAGGCCTGATTGAACCAACTGGGCTCGTAGCCGACATTAAGAGCGGAGTGAGCGGTGCGGGCCGGCCACCAAAACCGCACACCACGTTCTGTGCCGTCGACGAAGACGTCTCGGCCTACGGCCTACTCACCCACCGTCACACCCCCGAGATCGAGCAAGCGATCACTGACTATGCGGGCGTCGATGCGTCCGTCTTCTTTACCCCTCACCTCGTTCCAATGAGCCGGGGCATCCTAGGAACCTGCTACGGCATGGCCGTTGGCTCGGCGACAACCGCCGATGTCATGGACTGTCTTCGTGACGCCTATGTCGATGCGCCGTGGATGGTTGTTTCTGACCGCTCGCCTTCGACCAAGGCGACCTTGGGCGCCAACACTGTGCACCTGACGGCACGCGTCGACGAGCGAACCGGACGGGTCCTCTCCATCGCCGCTCTCGACAATCTGATGAAAGGCGCTTCGGGAATGGCCATTCAGAATGGCAACCTCGCTCTCGGCTTGCCCGAAATCACCGGACTCCCAATCGTAGGGGTGTACCCATGAGCGGTTCGATCTCGCCGCTGGCACCCGCCAGTTTTCCCGACCTTCCGCCCGTCGCCGGCGTGCAGCTCGCCACTTTTGCGGCTGGGCTGCGCTACAAGAAGCGGGCCGACCTCATGCTGGCGTCGCTGCCCGAGGCGACCACGGTTGCCGGCACGTTCACTCGCTCGTTATGCCCGTCGGCGCCCGTTGACTGGTGCCGGAGCATTTTGTCTGGCGGCACGGCCAGGGCCGTGGTCTGTAACGCCGGGAATGCAAACGCGTTCACCGGACGAGCGGGCCAAACGGCCGCAGAGTTCACCGCCACCACAGTGAGTGATGCGCTCGGCGTACCGGCCAACACCGTGTTTCTCGCCTCGACCGGTGTGATCGGCGAAACCTTGCCAACCGACAGTCTCGCCATCGGCCTCCAACAACTGGTTGGCCAGCTCGACAAAGATCAGCAACCGGCAACTTGGGAAGCGGCGGCTCGCGCCATCTCGACCACCGACACCTACCCGAAGGGGGCAACGGCCTCTGCCGACACTAACGGCGTGCCACTCACCGTGGTCGGCATCGCCAAGGGAAGCGGCATGATTGCCCCCGACATGGCCACGATGCTGTCGTTCGTATTCACCGACGCCGCGATCTCGGCGACCGCATTGCAAGCGCTTCTGAGTGCCTCGGTCGACGGAAGCTACAACTCAATCACCGTCGATTCAGACACATCTACGAGCGACACGGTGCTGGTGTTCGCAACCGGCGCAGCGGGCAACGAACCGATTACCGACCCGACAAGCCCCGCCGCGTTGGCCCTGAAGGAAGCGCTCGACTCGGTCAACCTCAACCTCGCCCATCAGATCGTTCGAGATGGCGAAGGAGCGACGAAGTTTGTTGAGATCGAAGTCACCGGCGCTGCCTCAGACCAGGCGGCGCACCGCATCGGTTTGTCGATCGCGAATTCACCGCTTGTCAAAACTGCGCTCGCCGCATCAGACGCCAATTGGGGTCGAGTCGTTATGGCAATCGGCAAGGCTGGCGAACTGGCCGATCGCGACAAGCTGGCGATCTGGATCGGCGACGAGCAATGCGCAGAAGCTGGATGGCAGAAGCCCGGCTACTCCGAGGCTGCCGCCACCGAGCATCTTCAACAAGACGAGGTCCGCATCCGCGCCGATGTCGGTGTTGGCACCGGCCGTGCGACCGTCTGGACCTGTGACCTCACCCATGGCTACATCGACATCAACGCGAGCTACCGATCATGACCCAAGACCTCGAACTCCAAACCAGGGGCTACTCGCCCGAGCTGCGCACGAAAGCTCTGGTTGAAGCACTTCCCTACATCCAGCAGTTCCGTGGTGCCACCGTTGTGGTGAAGTTCGGCGGCAACGCCATGGTCGACCCGGAGCTGTCGCGCACCTTTGCGAGCGACATCGTGCTGTTGCGTTCGGTTGGCCTTCGCCCCGTCGTGGTGCACGGCGGTGGCCCTCAAATCGGTGATCTGCTCACAAAGCTTGGCAAAGAGTCCGTGTTCAAGGACGGCCTTCGTGTCACCGACGCCGAAACGCTCGACGTCGCCCGCATGGTGCTTGTTGGCAAGGTCGGGCGAGACATCGTTGGTCAGATAAACATCCACGGGGCCTATGCCGTTGGCATGTCCGGCGAAGACGGTGGCCTCATCCAGGCCCAGGTGCTCGACCCCGAGCTCGGCTTCGTTGGCGACATCGTGTCGGTCAACCCCGGCATTCTCGAACGACTACTCGCCGAAGACCTGATCCCCGTGATCTCGTCGATCGGCGCCGACGAAACCGGTCAGGCCTACAACATTAATGCCGACACGGTGGCCAGTGCCATCGCCGGTGCCCTTAACGCCGAGAAGGTCATCTATCTCACCGACGTTCCCGGGCTCCTGTCCGACGTCAACGACCAGACCAGCATCATCTCGGGCGCCACCGTCGCCGAGATCGATGCGCTCCGCGCCGACGGCACCATCGCCGGCGGCATGGTGCCAAAGACCGAAGCCTGCGTTGCTGCGGTGCGGGCTGGCGCCAAGAGCGCTCACATGCTCGATGGTCGGCGCCCCCACGTACTACTGCTCGAACTGTTTACTGATGCCGGTATCGGCACAAAGATCACGCTTGGAGAACCATGACCGCTCATACCGACGCCGTACACCCCGATCCCAGCCTCGTCCGCTGTCCAATCATGCCAACCTACGGACCGCCGTCGGTCCAGTTCTTGCGCGGCGAGGGCCCCTACCTCTGGGACTCAAACGGTAAGAAATACCTCGACTTCCTTTCTGGCCTTGCCGTCACCTCACTAGGTCACGCCCACCCAAACGTTGCCGAGGCAATCTGCAACCAAGCCAATCGCCTGTTGCACGTCTCGAACCTCTTCGCCACCGAGCACAACGCGGCCGTTGCGACGATCCTCGACGAGCTCATCGCTGGCGACAAGGCGCCGCTCGGCCAGGTGTTCTTCTGCAACTCAGGGGCTGAAGCCAATGAGGCCGCCATCAAGCTTGCTCGCCGCTTCGGTGGGCACGGGCGATTCAACGTCGTCAGCGCATACCAGAGCTTTCATGGGCGCACGCTCGCCACCCTGCATGCCACTGGACAGCCCGCAAAGTGGGAGACGTTCCAGCCTCTGCCTGAGGGCTTCAAACACGTGGTGTGGAACGAGCTGGAAGAACTCGAGGCGATGCTCGACGACACCGTGTGCGGCATTCTGATGGAGCCGGTGCAGGGTGAAGGCGGCGTCAATCCAGCCACCGTCGAGTACTTCCAAGGCATCAGGCGAATCTGCGATGAGCGCGGCATCTTGATGATGGTCGATGAAGTGCAAACCGGTCTCGCTCGTACCGGCGAATGGTTCGGTTTCCAGCATTTCGGTGTCATCCCTGATGTGGTCTCGATGGCGAAGGCACTCGGCAACGGAATGCCTATCGGCGCTATCTGGGCTCGGGCCGATGTGGCCTCGGCCTTCAAACCGGGCGACCACGCCACGACCTTCGGTGGTCAACCGTTGGCCACGGCGGCCGCGCTGGCAACGCTCGAAACGATGAAGGCGATCGACGCCCCTGGCCTCGCTACGGCGGCTGGCAAGGCAATCACCGAGGCCGCCCTCAAGCTTCCACAGGTCAAAGAAGTGAGAGGTCTTGGCTTGCTGATTGCACTCGAGCTCAACGACGGCTACAACGCTCGCGAAGTCGCGGCGAAGGCCCTCGAGCTCGGCCTTGTCATCAACGGCGTCACCGACTCGGCAATACGCCTCGCCCCTCCACTGATCATCACGTCTGAACACATCGCCGAAGCCATCACCAAGCTGACCGCCGCGTTGGAGGCATAGGTGCGCCACTTCCTCGCAATCAACGACGTAACGCCCGCCGAACTGCGTCGAATACTGACACTCGCCAACGCCGATCCGGTAACACACGGCGACCCATACGCAAGGCAGGGGATCGCGTGCGTATTCGAGAAGCCATCAGCTCGAACTCGGAATTCGAGTGAGATTGCGGTGATGCAACTTGGCGGGCACCCCGTCTACATCACCGATGCCGAGGTTGGGATCGACAAGCGTGAGAGCGCAGAAGACGTCGCTCGCACTCTTGCGTGCTACCACGAGGTGATCTGCGCCCGTGTCTTCTCCCACGACGTGCTTGTTCGCATGGCGGCGCTCAACACTGTGCCAATCGTCAATCTGTTGTCTGATGTCAGCCACCCTTTGCAAGCCATTGCCGATGTGCTCACGATCGAGGCCGAATTTGGCAGCATCGAGGGGCGAGTCGTGACCTATGTCGGCGACGCCAACAACGTTGCTCGCTCACTCGCTCTTGCCGTGTGTGCCCTTGGTGGCGAGTTCCGAATCTCATCGCCGTCGGGCTACACGTTTATGCAGGCTGACCTCGATGCCCTTGTGATGGCGAAGGCTCACTTCATCGTGGGCACGCTCGATGAGGTGATTCCCGGATCCGATGTCGTCTACACCGACACCTGGACCTCAATGGGCCAAGAGGCTGAGCATGAGCAACGGCTTCTCGATTTCGCCGGCTACACCGTTGACCACTCGATGATGGTTAAAACCGACGGCGCAATATTTATGCATTGCCTCCCCGCTCATAGGGGCGAAGAAGTCGCCGATGAGGTTATGGATGGAGCCGCAAGCCGGATCTGGCCTCAAGCAGCAAATCGACTCAATGCCATCCGAGGCGTTCTCGCCTGGCTCAACGAAGTACGGACGTAGGCGAACCGACATGGCCGCAGGTAAAGCACAACGCCAGCACCGGATTAGCCAGCTTCTCACCGAGCAGGCGGTGACCAGCCAGGGGCAACTTGTTGACCTCCTGGGCGAGCACGACATCGTCGCGACCCAAGCAACTGTCTCACGCGACCTCGAAGATCTTGGTGCAATCAAAGTCAGAGTTCCTGGCGGGCAAACCGTCTACGCGATCCCAGAGCAGCCAACCGACCAGCTGGCGCCCAAAGACCACCTCCGGCGCGTGCTTGGCGAGTGGCTAGTCGAGGTGGAGCGTTCGGGCGACATCGTCGTGCTTCGTACCCCGCCTGGCTCGGCCCATGTGGTTGCCTCGGCGCTCGACCGGTCGGGTCTGAGCGGGCTTATCGGCACCGTGGCCGGCGACGACACGCTCTTTGCGCTCGGCAACGAAGGCGGGGGAGCAGCGCTGGCTCGCTCGTTCCGTGAGCTGGCGGGCCTGCCGTCCGAGTGACGATTAGCTCGCAGTGAAGCCACTTCCTCGCAGTGTTGTTGTCGCGCTCTCGATCGGGCACGGCGGCATGTCGATTCTCATCAACTTGCTCAACATCCTGATTGTCTATTTTTACCTGCCGCCAGAGAATGCGGGTCTTCCCCAACTGGTGAGCGACAAGACGATCCTGCTTGTGCTCAACGCGATCGTTTTGATCGCGGCCGTTGGCCGGCTCATCGACGCTGTCACCGACCCGGCGATCGCCATCTATTCCGACCGATCGCGCCACAAACGAGGTCGCCGAATCCCCCTCATGCGATGGGGCGCCTTACCAACAGCTCTCTTCTCGGTATTGCTGTTTGTCCCTCCCATTCAGCACGAATCGGGCTGGAACATCCTCTGGCTGCTCGGTATTCAAGCCATGCTCTACGTGGCGCTCACGGCGTATGTGACACCGGCCTTCGCTCTTGTCGCCGATCTCGGACGAACGGCTGAGGAGCGGCTCGATCTGACTACCTGGACAACGGTGGCGTGGTCGGCTGGAATCGTTGTGGCGGCGACTACGCCATTCCTCGCCAACGTCATTGGGTCGTCAACCATTGAGCCTCTTCGGGCCTGGCAGATTTCGGTCGGCATCGTGGCCACGATCGCTGGCATTGCGATGTTGATCCCAACCTTCGTGATTGATGAACCGAAGTGGGCGCGCTCCGAGCCATCAGCTGTTCCGATCCGAGAAGCCGCAAAGACCGTCACCTCAAACGAGTTTTTCCGGTTCTACCTCGCTGCCGACTTTGCCTACTTCTGTGGTCTGATGATCATTCAAACCGGCTTGCTCTACTACATCACCGTGCTGTTGCAGCTTGACGAGGCGTTGAGTGCGCCCCTGCTCGGGGCAATGGTCGTGGTCGCGATGTTCTTGTATCCCGTGGTCAATCGGGTCGCCAAAACGCACTCGGCGAAGACAATGGTCATCGTTGGATTCGCGTGGTCGGCATTCGACTTTGTCGGCATCGTGTTTCTTGGCAAGTTCCCCGTGCCTGCCCTTGCGCAGGGCATCGGACTGATCGTCCTGTTCGCTGTTCCCTTTGCGATTCTGTCGGTCATCCCGGCGTGGATCTTGTCTGACATCGCGGAGCACTCGGCGCTGACGACCGGCGACGCGACGACGGGCATGTTCTTCGCCGCCAGGACGTTCTTACAGAAGATGTCACAGACGGTCGGCGTCATGTTGTTCGCCGTTCTGACCTCTTTTGGCCGCGATATCGGCGACGACCTCGGCATCAGACTGTCTGGTTTGGCCGGAGTTCTCCTCTACGGCACTGCGGCGTTCTTGTTCCGTCGTTACGACGAAGACAAGCTTCGAGCTGAGCTCGCCGAAGCGTCCAAGAGCTTGCCGAACAGCGTGGTCAGCCGACCCTAGTAGCAGGAAGCTCTAGCCAGAAGCAGCAACCGAGGCCGCTATCTCCTGGCTCGACGCCAACATCGCCATTCATTGAATAGGCGAGCTGGCGGGCTATATAGAGCCCTAGCCCGGTCGAGGCTGAGTCGGATCGATCATCGCCAGAGACAAATTTCTGGAAAACTGTTGCCATGTCGTTGCCCTCGATACCGGGGCCGTCATCGACGACGGCAATGCGGACCGTTGACGGATCGACGTTTGCAAAGCGAACACTGACGTTGGTTCCGCTTGGGCAATGACTGAGGGCGTTGGTGATGAAGTTGATGAGAATTCGCTCGACGGCGGTGGTGTCACCATCAACAGACAATTTCAGGTCCTGCTCGCTGACTGACAGCGCGATACTGCGAGTCGCGGCCAACGGCAGGAGCCGCGCAACGATTGACGAACAAAGGTCGTTTACCTCAACCGATTCGTTCGCCAATCGACGCATCGTTTGATCGAGTTCAGTGACCGAGTTGAGTTGCGTGACGACGTGGTCCATCGAATCGATTGAGTCAAAGAGTCGCTCCTTTAGCTTCGGCCCAGTTGTTGAGCCGGCCAGCGATTCAGCAGCTAAAGCCACGATGCTCAGACTGCCCCGCAAGTCATGGCAGACCATCGAGATGGCTTCGCTGTTGTGTAGATGCCTCACCTTTAGCTCGTCGCGTTCGGCCTCAGCAAGTACTGCCCTCAGTCGTTCCTTGGTCCGTTCTGCGACGACGCGTTCCATCTCCGCGACGGCCTGGGCTGAGCGGCACAGTTGTTCAGACTGTTGGGCAGCCTCCTGAAGTTGCTGCACCGCGTTGCGGTGATCGTCAAGGGCGATGTAACACTCGCTCAAGATTTGTGCGGTTTCGAGCCTCGCAAAGGGGCCGGCAATTGCGGGGTTAGCCGCATCCAATGTTGCGATGGCAGACGTTGGGTCGCCCAAGCCAAGTTGCGCCTTGGCCAGCACGAGGCGAGCTGACTGTTCGATGATCGCAAATCCACCGCGCTCAAAACCCTCTTTCGACCACTCGGCCAGCCTCGCTGCTCGCGTGAAGTCGCCTTTGGCGATGCAGATTTGGGCACTCGCGAGCAGATAACGATTCCGAACCTTTGCTGGCTCGCCCCGCCGCCTCAGAATTGTCCTGCCCGCCGCTAGGGCGCTCGAAGCCTCTTCGATTCTTCCGGCCTTTCCCAGAAGCCGTGCCAGTTCGATTTGATAGCCGTCGAACGCGAGGTGTGCGATGGGGGAGTTAGCCGCCTTGATGAGCTGCCTAACTGCGCCCTCGATGTCGCTCTCTCGTTCGTAGATTCTGGCCAAATAATACTCACTGAGCCCACCCTTGCCTTCTTCAACCAGCGGCGCTTGCGACGCTTCTGCAAGTGTGAGAGCGGCATCGGCGGAATAGCCCTGGCGCGAAAGCGCCTGGCCAAACATCGATCGTGACATGGCGGCCAGGCGGAGGTGGCCTGCTTCGGTGGCGATTGCCGATGCCTCAACTGCGGCTTCCATTGAGTCGCCCGACCGGCCGATTTCATCCAGGGCGTGGGCCAGGCTGTGCTTGGCGAGCCAAGCGAAGTGAGGCCGGACCTGGGCCCGGATTTCGGGCGGCGAGGCGGCCGCCAAATCAAGAAGCTTCATTGTGTTCCGAGCGCTCGAATACAGAACTTCAAGATTCGCCCGGAGAATGAGAGCCTCAAGGTTGAGAACTGGATCATCGTGATGTTCGAGGGAGCGAACGAGGACGGGATCGAGCGCCACTCTAATCGTCAGTCGTCTGAAGCCCATCATGAGCTCTCTACGACATTCTTCTCTGCTGAGCGTGCCCTGCACTAAGTGCGGTGCCGCCAGGCCCTCGGTATCCACCATCGCATCGTAGCAGGTCGAGTTGCGGGGGTATGGCTTGCCGAACAGCGAACTACATGATGAGATGCGGCCTACGTGACCGATCCGGAGGCGCCATGTCTGACCTAGAACGTTTCATCAAGGCCCGAGAACTGCTTCTTTGGACGAGAAGCGACTATGACACTGCGATCGAAGGCTTCCGCTGGCCCGAGCTCGAGACGTTCAACTGGGCGTCTGACTACTTCGATCACATTGCGGCCGGCAACGACAAGCCAGCAATCCACATCGTTGAAGAGTCTGGCGAAGAAGCCAAACTCTCCTACGCAGAGCTCTCTGCCCGCTCTAATCAGGTAGCCAATTTCCTTGTCGGCCTTGGCGTTGGTCGGGGCGATCGACTCCTCGTGATGCTTGGCAACGAGGTGCCGCTCTGGGAGTCGATGCTGGCGGCAATCAAGATTGGCGCGGTAATGATTCCTGCCACCACGTTGCTGGCAACGGCCGATCTCGCCGATCGCATCGAGCGCGGCAACGCGAAGTTCGTGCTGACCAACGATGCTGGCGTTGCCACATTTGATGGCCTCGCCGATCACGTCACTAACGGCGTCGTAAAGGTAACGGTTGGCGAAGACGTTGATGGCTGGACGCACTATCGAGGGAGCAACGAGGCGTCGACCGACTTCACCGCTCCCGTTGCCACCGAACCGGCCGATCCGATTCTCGAATACTTCACATCGGGCACCACCTCGCGGCCGAAGCTAGTGCAACACACCCAGCAGAGTTATCCAGTCGGCCACTTGGCCACGATGTACTGGCTCGGCCTTCAGCCGGGCGATGTGCACTGGACGATCAGCTCGCCTGGCTGGGCCAAGCATGCGTGGAGCTGTTTCTTCGCCCCGTTTAACGCGCAAGCGTGCGTGTTCATCTACAACTACGGCCGCTTCTCCGGCCCTGATGTCCTCGACGTGCTGGTCAAGCACAAGGTCAACACGCTGTGCGCGCCTCCAACCGTCTGGCGCTTCCTGATCCAAGAAGACCTCAGCTCGTATGACGTATCGCTCACCGAACTCATCTCTGCCGGCGAACCTCTCAACCCCGAGGTCATCGACCAGGTATACGGCCACTGGAATCTCACAATCCGTGACGGATTTGGCCAAACCGAGACGACCGCACAAGTCGGCAACACGCCAGGTAGCGAAGTGAAACCAGGCTCTATGGGTCGAGCCCTCCCTGGTTATCACATCGAGATGCTCGACCCTGATGGAAACCCTGGGTCGGAGGGCGAGATTTGTATTGCGCTCGGCGCAGATCGCCCGGTCGGTCTGATGGTCGGTTATGTCGACGATGATGACAAGACCGCCGAGGTTATGCGCGGCGGGTATTACCACACCGGTGATGTCGGTACTCGTGACGAAGACGGGTACATCACCTACGTTGGCCGGGCCGACGATGTCTTCAAGGCGTCTGGCTACCGAATCAGTCCGTTCGAGCTTGAGTCGGCGCTCATCGAGCATCCGGCAGTGGCCGAGGCGGCAATCGTGCCCTCGCCAGACCCGCTTCGCGGCAATGTGCCGAAGGCCTACGTGATCCTGGCTCCTGGTTACGAGCCGACCGCCGAGACCGCGGGCGAGATCTACGCGTTTCTGCGAGAGAACCTTTCGGGCTACAAGCGCATTCGACGCATCGAGTTCTCGGAACTCCCGAAAACGATCTCGGGTAAGATCCGCCGGGTCGAGCTTCGAGGGCAAGAAAATGACCGTCCGGCCGAGGGAGCCCGCAATTCGGTGGAGTTTTTGGCCGAAGACTACAAATAGTCCCGAGTCGTTCTCGATAGGAGCGGTAGCGTTGGCGCTACGTATCTCCTAGAGGAGCTACGTATCTCCTGGAGGAACCGTGGACGTCAAAAAGGTTGTGTTGGCCTATTCCGGAGGCCTTGACACTTCGATCATTCTCAAGTGGCTGCAAGAGGAGTACAACTGCGAAGTTGTGACCTTCACGGCCGACCTTGGCCAGGGCGGCGAAATCGAGCCTGCCCGAGAGAAGGCGCTCGCTATGGGGGTGCCGCCGGAGTCGATCTACATCGAAGATGTGCGCGAAGAGTTCGTGCGCGACTTTGTGTTCCCGATGTTTCGGGCCAACACGATCTATGAGGGCGAATATCTCCTCGGCACCTCAATCGCTCGACCCCTCATCTCCAAGCGACTCGTCGAGATAGCTCGCGAGACAAACGCCGACGCCATCTCGCACGGCGCAACCGGCAAGGGCAACGACCAGGTCCGATTCGAACTTGGTGCGTACGCCCTTGAGCCTGGCATCAAGGTCATTGCGCCATGGCGCGAATGGGACCTCAACAGCCGTGAATCGTTGCTCGACTACGCCGAGAAGCACAACATCCCCGTCGAAATGAAGCGAGGCAAGCAGTCGCCGTTCTCAATGGACGCCAACTTGCTGCACATCTCGTACGAGGGTGGGCCGCTCGAAGATCCGTGGAACTACCCGCCATCAGAGATGTGGCGCTGGAGCGAAAGCCCAGAGAGCGCCCCCAATGACGCCACCTTCATCGACCTCACCTACGAGAAGGGCGACATCGTCGCCATCGACGATGTGCCGATGAGCCCAGCCACTGTGCTCACCAAGCTCAACGAGGTCGGTGGGGCAAACGGCATTGGCCGCCTCGACATCGTCGAAAACCGCTTTGTCGGAATGAAAAGCCGTGGTGCCTACGAGACCCCAGGCGGCACCATCATGATGCGCGCCCATCGGGCCATCGAGTCGATCACACTCGACCGCGAGGTTGCACACCTCAAAGACGAACTCATGCCGCGCTACGCCAAGCTCATCTACAACGGTTTCTGGTTCGCTCCCGAGCGGTTCATGCTCCAGCAGGCCATCGACTACAGCCAGCAATACGTCAACGGCGTAGTACGGCTCAAGCTGTTCAAGGGCAACGTTGAGGTCATCGGTCGTAAGAGCGACGACACGCTGTTCGACGAAAAGATCGCAACCTTTGAAGACGATGGAGGCGCCTACAACCAGGCGGATGCCGAGGGCTTCATCAAACTCAACGCCCTACGGCTGCGGACCTACGCCTCCAAGCGTGGCGGTATCTCGTAGTGAGCGACACGCCATCACATTCAAAAACACCTGCTCTTGCAACGACACTGTGGCACGGTCGGTTCGAGGGCAGCCCTTCTGAAGCGCTCCAGGCGCTGAACGATTCGCTCTCCTTCGACCAGCGCATGTACGCCCAAGACGTCGAGGGCTCTCGGGCCCACGTCACAATGTTGGCCGCCGTTGGTCTGGTCACCGATGCGGAGCGTGACGCAATTCTGGTTGCGCTCGACAAGGTCCAAGCCGAAATCGAGTCTGGCGGCTTCGAATGGAAGCCCTCCGACGAAGATATCCATACCGCCGTCGAGCGCCGGGTAACCGAACTCGAACCAGCGGGCGCAAAGCTCCATACTGGTCGAAGCCGAAACGATCAGGTCG
>RCMY010000189.1_pt1 | contig 56558 bp, 53 predicted proteins | sample 2041341 | NCBI WGS metagenome assembly RCMY01 (sample SAMN09708234, study PRJNA481090) | Marine sediment metagenome, whole genome shotgun sequencing project.
CCAACGGCATCAACCCCACTCGTGGTCACCGTCACCAACGATGGTGCACAAGAAACCTCATTCCACATGACGATCAGCCTGAATCGCTGTGCACAACTCGATTGGACGCTCGCTTTCGACGGCCAAAGCCACACCCAGGGCAACACAACAAGCGATTGCCGGACGAGCTATATCCTCGCCCCATATTCCAACACAGTTCTCGCAGCGAACACGAACTACACCATCAACGCAACATTCACTGAACCAGACGGAACGGTTACCCCGTGGACCACGTCCGTCACCACCACGACCCAATCGGCACCGCCAACCGTCAACGTCACTGGCCTCTCGTACTCCGGAACGACCGTCACGGCGACGGTCACCTCGTCGCCATGCACCACGCTCTACTGGTGGTTCTCCGGTACGAAGAGCGGGCAACCGCGCCACGAACAGACGTTTACCGTGTCCACCTGCCAGACGTCTCGAACTATTACCTTCGAGGGTCGCTTAGGGTTCTCGTACACCGTTCAAGTGAACGGCACCGACCCCTCAAACGGCCAAGTCACGACGGTCAATAACACGATCGCAATTCCTGACACACCGCCACCCTCTCCGGTCACTCTGACCCTCAAAGAACAGTCGACGAGCGGTTCTGGGTTCACAGTTCTGGCGACGGCGAGCGAGTGCGCCGTAATTACTTACCGTATTGATAGTGGGCCCCAACAATCGAGCGGCGGCTGTGTTTCGAGCCTGACCATCGACTCCAGCTACGCGGGGCCATTCCTCCCTGGCACGAACCACATCGTGTCGGCAACTGCGACGACCTCTGATGGCAGAACGGATACCACGACCCTCGGGATTACGACCGGGATCGTATTCGATCCAACACTTTATGTCGCAGCAGTTACAGAGACGAGCTTCATCATCGGCGCTGACCTTACGCAGTGCGCCGCGGTGAGTTGGTCGATCTCCCCTGGGGGCGCATCCGCCTCCGATCCAAGTTGTACGGTCAACCATCGAATGGGCACGAATACCGTCGTAACCTTGGCGCCCGGCACGACCTACAACTTTACTGCAACCTTCACCACGGCTACGGGCCAAACGGCTACTCGCTCGATCAGCGTGACCACCGATACGGAGCCTGTCGATCCACTCGTCATCAGCTCAACCGGCGTAAGCGCCGTTAACGCGTCGTGGACGCTGTCGACCAATCAGTGCGCAACCGCTAGTGGCTACTGGGCCGAAATCGGCGGCGCCGAGCGCAGTGGCTCGATCGAGGTTGGTACGTGCACGACCGGGTTCTTCTTCCAGGTGAGTGGACCAGAGTCTGGGGCGACCTACGTCTTCAACGTCACCATCTCAAGTACCGAGGGTGGTGGGTCGCAGCTTGCCCGCTCACCCGAGTTTGTCTACCCCTAGTTGTCTAGGCGCTAGCTATTCAAACAGGGCGTTGACGAATTGCTCAGGATCGAAATCGACGAGATCGTCGACTCCTTCGCCGAGGCCAACCAACTTCACGGGCAGACCAAGCTCGCTCTCGATGGCGAACACAATGCCGCCCTTGGCCGAACCGTCGAGCTTGGTGAGAACCACGCCGGTGACATCGACGGCTTCGGCAAACACCTTGGCCTGCGACATGCCGTTCTGACCGGTTGTCGCATCGAGCACCAAGAGAACCTCGGTCACGTGGCCCGGTTCTTTCGCCGCAACCCGACGAACCTTTGAGAGCTCGTCCATCAGGTTGGTCTTGTTCTGGAGCCGCCCCGCCGTATCAGCCAACACCACATCGTTACCTCGCGACGCGGCGGCTGCGATGCCGTCGAAAATAACCGAAGACGGGTCGCCGCCCTCGTTGCCCCGAACAATGTCGGCGCCCGATCGCTCAGCCCACATCGTGAGCTGCTCTGCGGCTGCGGCACGGAAGGTGTCGCCCGCGGCCATCATCACCGAGTGACCCTCGAGTGCGAGCCGCTTTCCAAGCTTGCCAATTGTCGTTGTCTTGCCAACCCCGTTTACCCCGACGAAAAGCCAGACATTTGTCTTACCTTCATCGATCGTGAGCGAACGGTCTTTTCCAGCAAGCTCCGCGTGCATGCGTGCTTTGAGCAGGTCAAGCACCGCAGCACCGTCTTCGACCTTTGCCTCAGTCGCTGACTGCCTGACGTCGGCGATGAGCGACATCGACGTGCCGACGCCTATGTCCGCTCGAATGAGCGCTTCTTCGAGGTCTTCCCAAGTGTCTTCGTCGATCTTTGCCAGACCAACTAGGTCCCCGAGGTAGCCGGTGAACGCGCTGCGAGCCTTGCCGAGCCGGTCGAAGAACGATGGCTTGACCGGCGCCTCGAGGACGACAGCAGGTGCAGGCCCTTCGACCTCGGCTACGTCGGTTGGGGCGAGATCGGCCGGAAGCTCGTCGGCTCGAGGCACCTCGAGTGGCGTGACATCCGGCGTGTCGGATGGCAGCACCGCCTTGCGTCGGCGGACAAGCATGGCCCCGGCCACGCCAACCACGATAAGGACGGCAATAACTATGAGAACGATGTACAACGGATCCATTAGGCGAGAAGCCTATAGCGAAGTGCCGGGTCTACCCAGTGACATCCGGACCAGCGACTCCGGACGGCCGCAACCGGCGGTAGAGGTGCGATTGGCTAACGACCGCCGAGCACAACGGTCACAGTGATTTCTTGGCCATCGCGGACCAGGTCAAGATCAACTGTGTCACCGGGGAACGACGACTGCACGAGTCCCGCGAGCTCTTCCACAGTGCTGACTGGTGCACCGTCGACTCGCAGCACACGATCGCCGAGCAGCACGCCTGCATCGTCGGCGCCTGAATCAGCGGTGACTTCCCTAATTACGACCCCGGGCAGACCGCCGTCGTCTGGGATTCCGGCGATACCCATGAATCCTGGGGTGAGATCGCCGCCAGAGATGATCCGCTCGACAACCTTCATCACCGTGTCGATTGGAGTGGCAAAGCCAAGACCGATATTGGTGTTGGACGATCCGTCGGTCTGGATGAGGGTGTTCATACCGATGACTCGACCTTGGCGATCGGCGAGGGCTCCGCCTGAGTTACCAGGGTTGATCGCCGTATCGGTCTGAATCATCGCGTTGATGCTGGCCTCGTTCATCTGGATAGGGCGGTCCAAAGCAGAGATGATGCCAGACGTAACGGTTTGCTGAAGCTCGAATGGGCTGCCGATGGCCACAGTGAGCTGACCCACTGACAGTTCTTCGCCAAGCGCGAGTTCGGCGGGCGGGAGGTTGGAGCCTTCGGGAACTGAAATGACGGCCACATCGGTTCTTGCATCAGAGCCAACGATCTGCCCCTGGATGACGCTGCCGTTGGAAAGCCTTACTGACACCGTCGTTGCGCCCTCTATCACATGGTTGTTGGTGATGACGGTGGTTGGGTCGATGACGATGCCAGAGCCGAGCCCGAGATTCGTGTCGATTTGGACTACTGACGGTCCGAGTCGGGCTGCGACAAAGGCAACGGGCTCAAGTTCGGCATCGATAGCGCTCGATCCAGCATTGACGATTGGCGGAGTCGTTGGGGCTGATGCCTCAGTGACCGCCGTACCGTTCTCGCTGATTTGCGCAACCGCAAAACCGCCGGCGACCATCGAGCCGCCAGCGACGAAGGCGACGAGTGCTCGCCATCCCCAGCCGACTGCAGGCTTCGATTCAGGCTCTTTCTTTGGTGAAAGCTGATTGGCGACAGCCGGTCCGACAACTGGATCGGCGTAGCCAAATTGCGCGGCCTGTGTGCCCGCAATCGGTGGAGGATAGACAGGCTGTTGGACGGTTGGCGGTGGGTTCGCAGGTATTGGCATACCGGAAGTGGGAGCGCCAGACCAGTCTCTCGACTGAGACGGAGGACCAGAGGGGCTCTGGCCAAAAAGGTCATCGCCAGCGCCGCCCTGCGGCGGGTTTCCCTGGTTATCGAAGTCCCACTGGTCGGGGGTCATAACATTCCTGTCGTTGAGTTACTGCACGCTGAGTACTTCACACTGAATTACTTCACACTGAATTACTTCACAATATGGGTTGCACGTGAAAATCTCGGTAAAGCCAACACTCGGTAAAGCCAACGCGATGGCCATTCCGTCTGGTCAAGTGTCGACCAATCGACTCGGCAACTGAAGAGTGAACGTCGACCCCTTGCCCAACGTCGAGTCGACTGAGATGGTTCCGCCATGCCGCTCCGCGATTCGTTGCACGATGTTTAAACCAAGCCCAGAGCCACCACCTGCGTCGGGACCGCGCCAGAAGCGATCGAAGACCCGCTCAAGGTCATGCGGATCGATGCCAGGGCCCTCGTCGCTGACCCTGACCGAGGCGCCATTCTTGGTTGCCTCGACCGACACCGTGACCGTTGACGACTCGGGTGCGAGCCTGACGGCATTGGCCAGAAGGTTCGCCAGGGCACGACGTAGCGCCAATGGTTCACCATCGACGATGACGGGGTCGCGGGGGCACACCGCGACCAGGTTCATTGATCGCTCGCTCGCTGGGGCGCCAAAGTCGCCGACTACTTCTTCGGCCAGCCGTCGTAGGTCGATTGAGCTGGTTTCGGTCTGAGGCACGTCTTGTCTCGCCCGTTCAACAAGTCCGTCGATCAGCACCGACATGCGGTCAGTCGAGCGCATTGCAATTTCGGCCGACTTGGCCAGCTCGCCCGGATCATCAGCCGTGAGACCGAGTTCAAGGTTGGCCCTGGCAACCGCCAGAGGGTTGCGCAGTTCGTGCGAGGTGTCGTGGATGAATCGACGCTGGTCCTCGAACGAAGTTTGAAGCCTGTCGAGCATGGCGTCGAACGTGTCGGCGAGTTGGCGCATCTCGTCGTTTGGACCGGCCGACGCAATCCGCCGACTGAGATCGTGAGCAGAAATATCCTGGGCAACCGCGGTGATTCGTTTTACCGGGCGAAGGGCCCACCCAGACAGCAACCAGCCTGTGATAAAGCTCACGACGAACAGAAGACCAAGGCCGAAGTATGAAGCCCGTCGAAGCTCGTTCAGTGCCACCCGATAGGCGAAGACCTGCTCTTCTTCAAGCAGGAGTCGCAGTAGGTCGCCGTCGGTGGGCCTCGTGAACGCGGTGTTCGTGATCGCGCCAGTCTGCGGATCGATCAGCTGGACTTGGGCGAACGTCGTTTCGTTGAGCACCGGCTGTTCAAGACTGTTGAGCTGGTAGAGGTAGATGCCGCCGATCAGAATCGACCCAACGCCGAAAACAACGACGGCAAATGCCAACGACAGTCGGAACCGAATCGAATGCAGCGCGGCAGGAATACGCAAGGTCGCTACGCCTCAACCAGTCGGTAGCCGGCCCCGATGACCGTCTCGATCAGGGCCTCGCCCGATGCACTCGCAATCTTCCGCCGCAGGGTGCCAACAGTTACCCGGACGGTATTGGTGAACGGATCGGCTGCCGCGTCCCAGACATGCTCCAACAAGGTCTCCTGGCTAAGCACGACGCCGGGCTGAATCATGAAGTAGCGGAGCAACGCGTATTCTTTCGTCGTGAGGTCGATCGGTACGGAATCCCAGCTCGCGATCTGACGAGCGGTGTCGAGCGTGAGTAAGCCAAGAACCATTGTCGATCCGCTTGGCGCAGTCTCGCGCCTCATCAACGTACGAACCCTCGCGGAAAGCTCCGGTAAAGCGAACGGCTTGACCAGGTAATCATCCGCGCCCTCGTCCAGACCGCGTACACGCTCTTCGACTGCGTCGCGAGCTGTCACCATGAGGATTCGCACGGTGGCGTTGCCAAGCAGCCCAGAACGAATCTCGCGACAAATGTCGCGACCATCGGCGTCAGGCAGCGTCAAATCGAGCGTGACGAGATCGTATTCATTAAAGGCAAGCTTTTCGCGCGCCCCGGCGCCGTCGTACGCCGTATCAACGGCGTATCCCTCGCGGCGCAATAGGGTTGCGATCGCGTCAGCGAGATCCGTCTCGTCGTCCACTACCAGTATCCGCATGGCGACACGCTAGCCCGTAAGGGTTTTCGCTTGGCTTTCGCCCCCGCAGTATTCACTAAGGTGAGTACGCTCTTGTCTCTCCCACCTCTTGGATTTCAATGACCGATTACGACACGTCTGATCTGGCGACCGCGGCCGAAGCCGGGGCTGCGTCTACCCAACTTGAGCAGGTCTTCTTCGAGATGAAGAAGGTCATCGTTGGCCAGGATCATATGGTTGAACGTCTGCTCGTCGCCTTGCTCGCAAGAGGCCACATCCTCCTCGAAGGACTGCCTGGCCTCGCCAAAACACTTGCGGTGTCGACAATGGCCGACACGATCGGCGGTTCATTCGTCCGACTGCAGTTCACCCCCGACCTTCTCCCGTCCGACCTCGTGGGCACGAGGGTGTATCGCCAGTCCGATGAGAAATTTGACATCGAATGGGGCCCAGTTTTCGCCAACCTCGTGCTTACCGACGAAATCAACCGTGCCCCGGCCAAGGTGCAATCCGCCTTGCTCGAAGTCATGGCGGAGCGCCAGATCTCAATTGGCGGCGAAACCCGACCGATGCCAGACCCGTTCCTCGTGCTTGCCACTCAGAACCCAATCGAGTCAGAAGGTGTCTACACCCTTCCCGAAGCCCAGCGTGACCGTTTTCTCATGAAGGTCATCGTCGGCTATCCAACGCCAACCGAAGAGTTCGAGATTGTTCGACGAGTCGGTGTCTCGATGCCTCGTTCGAGCCAGGTCATCACGCTCGACGAACTGGCTGAGCTTCAGCGAGTTGCAGATCGGGTCTACGTCGACTCCGCAATTGTGCAATATGCGGTCGACATCGTCATGGCCACGAGAGAGCCAGAACTGCGGGGCATGCCCGAACTTGCCTCGTTGATCGAATTTGGTGTGAGCCCACGAGCCACTCTCGGTCTCGTGGCGGCTGGCCGAGCGTTGGCCCTGATGCGCGGGCGCAGTTACGTAACCCCGCAAGATGTTTTCGATGTCGCCCGTGACGTGCTTCGGCACCGTCTCATTCTTACCTACGAAGCACTCGCCAAGAATCTCTCGAGTGACGACGTCCTCAACCGGTTGCTCGCCGTGGTTCCTGCGGCCAACGTGACGGCACGCGAACGACCAGCGGAACCTTCACGGCGCCCCGAGCCAAGCTCGTGGGACCAACCAGTAAGGCCCATCTCGACACCAGCGCCGACACCAACGCTGCCAACCCAAGCGCCACTTCCCACAATTCCACCGCCTGGCGCAGCCTCGTGGACCCCGGCACATCAAGATCCGGCGCCTGATCCAGACACCCGAGCCCCCTTGCCGCCGCCAATGAGCAACCCGAAGGGAATGTTCGGCGAATAGCCGAACTCTTCGTGCGTAGAGTCTCAGCCACGGCGATCGATCCGATCACCGCCACATCCCCTTCCACTCGCGAGGTTCTGCGACGCCTCGACCTCGAGGTCACCAGGCGCCTCGACGGGTTGCTTCACGGCGACCATCGGGGACTCGTACCTGGTCACGGCTCCGAGCTCGGGGAAACCCGGGCCTATCAACTTGGCGACGACGTCCGACGGATTGACTGGAATGTCACCGCGCGACTGCAACGCCCCTTTATACGCCAGACGATCGCAGAGCGCGAGCTCGAAACGTGGCTTGTCGTCGACACGGGCGCCCGCATGAACTTCGGAACAGCTCTCTGTAAGAAGCGTGACCTTGCGCTCTCGGCGTCAGCGGCTCTCGGCTTTCTCACCGCCCGCGACGGAAACCGCATTGGCGCCATCCTGGCCGGGAGCGGGCCGGCAACCGTGATTCCGGCCAAAGGCACCAAGAAACACACGCTTCGCATGCTCACCGAGATTCACGAGGCGCCCCATGAAGATGCGGGCGGTGTCACCGACCTCACCGATGCGCTCAAGCGCTTAAGCGGGATCGCACGCCGACGCGGGCTGGTGGCCGTCGTGTCTGACTTCCGAGTGCAGGACGGCTGGCTCGACGCAATACGAGTCCTCGCCCAACGCCACGACGTGCTCGCCATCGAGGTTGTCGACCCGCTAGAGCGACGCCTGCCAAACGTTGGCCTCATTGCCGTGGTCGACCCCGCAACCGGAACCGCTACAGAATTGGCTACTCACAAGCCAAAGGTTCGCCAGGCATACGCCGACGCTGCTGACGCCCGCTCCGCGAATATCGCGGCTGAACTCCAAGCAGCCAGGGTCGATCACCTCGTGCTCCACACCGATCGCCCTTGGCTAGACGATCTCGTTCAATTCATCGCCGCCCGCCGACATCGGCTCACGGCCCGCGCCGGAGGGATCTAGTGTCATTCCTCGAACCAAACCGCCTCTACCTGCTACTGGTCGTTCTGGCCCTTGCTGTTGGCTACCTGCTCATGCAGGGCCGGCGCAAGGTCTATGCAGCACGCCTAGCCTCAGCTGACCTCATCGGCTCTGTGCTTCCTCGTCAACCCGGCTGGCGCCGCCACGTTGCCGCCCTGCTTCTCCTCAGCGCTGTCGGCACCCTGACCGTCGGCTTCGCTCGACCAACTGCGGAGCGCCGAGCTCCTCGAGAGCGAGCGACCGTCGTCGTTGCCATCGATGTTTCGCTCTCAATGGAGGCAGACGACGTTGAGCCAACGCGGCTAGAAGCAGCGCGCCAAGCAGCACGTGACTTCGTCGCTGAGCTCCCACCGACGCTCAACGTCGGAATAGTTGCCTTCGCCGGTCAGGCTTCTGTCCTCGTACCTCCCACACAGAACCGAGCCGTTGCGCTGGCGGCGATCGACGGGCTTGAGCTCGCGGAGTCAACGGCTATCGGCGAGGCCATCTTCACCTCGCTTGACGCCCTAAAGCAGGTACCAAGTGATGGCAGCGACGACCCGGCCCCGGCACGCATCGTTCTATTGTCCGATGGCGAAACGACAATGGGGCGCCCCGACGAGCAAGCCGTAGCGGCCGCGATCACTGCCGGAGTACCAGTTTCGACCATCGCTTTCGGGACCAAGGACGGCGTCATCCTCTACGATGATCCGTCGACCGAGGCGATAGAAGAGCAGCTCATCAACGTGCCAGTCGGCGACGAGAACCTCGAAGCAATCGCATCGGCCACCAATGGCGCCTTCTTCTCGGCCAAGAGTCTCGAAGAACTCGACGTCGTCTACGACGACATCGGCTCAGCCATCGGCTACGAGACCATTGAGACGGAAATCACCGACTGGTTTGTCGGTGGGGCCCTCCTGCTACTTCTGGCGGCCTCTAGCCTCTCACTCTGGTGGTTCCAGCGGCTGATCTAGCCGCAACCTAACGAGTTCGCTGGAGCACGACGTACTGAAACTTCTGAGTCTCGCCATCAGGCTTCGCGTGATCCTCGGTTTCTTGGTGGATGAGGTCGAAGCCTTCGAATTCCGCGCTGAGCGATTCGGCCGAATAACGCCTGACTGGTAAGCCGCTGCACATTTCGGGACCGTCGGCGGCGAATGTTGCGAGGATGGCGATGCCCCCGATGTCGATGGCACTTTGCAGCGCCTCTACGTAGCCAGCCCGATCATCTGCTTCGGTCAAGAAATGAAACACCGCACGGTCGTGCCATACGTCGAACGCAGTCACAAAACGGTGGCGGGTTACATCGCCAACTGTGAACGTCACGGCGGCCGATGGACCGAGCCGAGCTGCGGCATGAGCAAGCGCCGACTCGGCGATGTCGACTACTTCGACCCGCTCAACTCCACTCTCGGTCAGTAGCTCAGCGAGCGACGATGCGCCACCGCCCACATCAACAACCGATGTCAGCGGAGATGGTCCAAACTGCAGGATGAGCCGCCGCGAGGCAGCGGGCTCTTGTTGGTACCAAGAAACATCTGCCGGTTCCTTCACCGACCAAACCTTGTCCCAGTGCTCTGCTCTTTCGACCATGTCAATACCTCTTCGATCCACTGTAGGCCTTAATCGAATCGCGACGGGGTGTCTCTTCGGACTCGTCGGCCGTGCGGTGTCGCGTCCTGTTCGTAGACGGAATAGCCTGCGATCCTTCCCGCTTGTGAGCCAAGAAAGGCCTCCATGTTTCGGCGCTACGCCTCGCGGCACTTTCTCGTCTTTGCTTCGCTCGCTCTCGTCGCCGCTTCTTGTGGCGGTTCCGCCACCTCATCTCCGGTCTTCACCATCGGTGCGATTCCAGATCAGGACCCCGAAGTCTCGCTGCGAACATACGACGATCTCAGCGCCTACCTGAGCGAAGCTCTTGACGTCATCGTCGAGTACAAGCCGGCCACCGACAGCACAGCAGCTGTCGATGCATTCCAAGCCGGCGATGTCGACGCGGCGTGGTTTGACGGCCTCAGCGGAGCCCAGGTCAGGGCCCGGGTCCCCGGCGCCTCAGCAATAGCCCAACGAGACATTGATCCCAACTTCACCAGTGTCTTCGTTGTGGCCGACGACTCAGATCTCGCGAGCCTGTCAAGTGTCGAAGAGCTCTCGTCCGTGGCTGGCCGCTCGCTCACCTTCGGTTCCGAGACATCGACGAGTGGTCGGCTCATGCCTCAGTATTTCCTCGACCAAGCGGGCGTAACCCTCGAAGACTTCGAAGGGGCAGCCGGTTTCTCCGGCTCGCACGATGCCACCATTTCCCTTGTTGCCGCGGGAACATACGATGTCGGAGCCCTGAACTCTGCCGTGTGGTTCGCTCGAGTTGAAGAGGGGGCGCCAGATACCGACTCGGTGAGGATGATCTTCCAGACCCCGACCTACTTCGACTACTCGTGGGTTGTACAACCCGACCTTGACGCCGAGTTTGGTGAAGGATTCACCGATCGGTTCGTCGGCGCGTTGCTCGCTCTATCTCCGAATGATCCGGCACAGGCGGCAATCCTCGACGCTTTCAGCTCAAGCTCGTTCATCTCAACCGAAAACAACAACTACCTTGCGATCGACACGATCGGCGATGCTGCCGGTTTGTTAATCCAAGAGGGCTAACTGCGACCGGAGCATGCTCCGACGAGCGTTCGCCTAGTTCGAAACCGATTCCATTTTCTTGGAATCAACCTTCTCGCTGACTACCTTCGACGAGCCGCCTGGCTTCATCGACACTCCGTAGAGGACGTCGGCGGCTTCCATTGTGCGTTTCTGGTGGCTCACGATGACCAGCTGGGCGTCCTTGCGGAACTCGTTGACCAGCGACAAGAAGCGGTGAAGGTTCATGTCGTCGAGTGCAGCCTCGACCTCGTCCATCACGTAGAAGGGCGAGGGGCGGCTGCGGAAAACGGCGAACAGGAAACCGAGGGCAGTGAGCGTTCGCTCGCCGCCCGAAAGGAGGCTTAGCTTCTTGACGTTCTTTCCCGATGGCTTGGCTTCGATCTCGATGCCACAGTTGAGCAGGTCATCGCCATTGGTGAGCGTGACCGCACCCTTACCACCAGGGAACAGCGTCTCGAACAAGTCAACGAAGTTGGTCGCCACATCGGCGTAGGCCGCAGCGAAGACATTGACGATCTCGTCATCGACCTCGCGAATGAGCTTGCGGAGCTCTTTCCGCGTCGACTTCACGTCTTCGAGCTGGGTACTGAGGAACTCGTGCCGTTCCTTCAGTTGTTCGAACTCTTCGAGGGCAAGCGGATTGATGGGGCCAAGAAGCTTGAGCTCTCGCTCAAGTTCGCGAACTCGCGACTCTGCCGATGCACCGTCGGGGAGCTCCGGCAATGGAGCTTGCATCGCGATCTCAGGTTCGGTGTCGAGCTCGTTGCGAACCGCCTCGGTCAGCGTCTCGAGACGGATGCGATTTTCGGCCTCGTTGAGCTCGAGGCGATTTGCCCGCTCCCGTACATCAACAAGCTCGTGTTCGGCCGATTGACGCTCCTTACGCTTCGTACTGAGCATTCCTGACACTTGCCGCGATGCTTCAGATTGGGCGGCCTGTTCAGCCCGCAGAATCTCAGTGGCGGCCGCGAGCTCATCGCTCTTCGAAGCAAGACGAGCCGCGAGCCCGCCAACGACCTCGAGGGAGCGCTCTACCTCTTCGCGCTTCACCTTCGCCGCAGCGCGTTCAACGACGAGGCGTTCAAGACGAGCTTCAACCTCGACCTGGCGACGAGTTAGCGTCTCTGAGCGCTCTGCAATTGCCGCTGACTTGACCTCAAGGTCGCTTCGTCGCGCGGCGAGTGCTGCGGTGCGTTGATTGAGCTGGTTTCGGAGGTTTGCGGCTTGCCGAACCTTTTCGAGGTGAGCCTCTTCGTCAGCTATCAGTCCGGGGAGTTGGTTCTGTAGCTGGTCGAGTCGGGACTGTTCTGCCTGCCGGCGCTCGGCGACTTCGCTGAGCTGCTGATCGAGCCTGTCGCGATCTGAGGAGAGCGTCGTGTGCTCCACGGCAGATCGCTCGGCGTTTGCGATCGCCTTCTCGAGCTCAGACTGCGCTACCCTGAGCTGGTCTTCGAGGCTTCGGCGCGAGGTGCGAGCCTCTGCGAGTCCCGTGTTTGCAGCGTCGTATTCGTCACTAACCGACATGGCGATCACAGCCGCCGACTCTGCCTTCTCGAGAGCCTCGTCTAGCGCGGCACCAGTGGCGCCGGAGCCAGCTTGACCGATGCGCCAGCCCCCAGGACCAAACCGGTCGCCGCTGCTTGTCACGACAATCGCGTCGGGGTGCTGCAAGGCGACGTCGACGGCGGCGCGCCAGTCGCCATCGATGACCACCGCAGTGGCAAACAAGGCATCAAGCATCGGCTCGACGTCTGGGCGCACAGCACGAACGTGTGACCGCACCGGCTCGCCGACTGAGGGGCGACCGCCAACGGCGCGCTTGGCGCCGAGGGCCAGCACCGCACCAGTGAGCTGACGCCGCGACAGCGCTTCGAGCGCGGCCTTGCCGTTTGCTGCGCTATCAACGACAACTGCTTGGAGTGCCTCGCCAGCTGCTGCCTCAACCGCGGTCTCCCAACCGGCATCGACGGCAACGAGGTCAAGGAGAGTGCCGAGTACGCCAGCAGAACCTGCGAGCGAGTCGGCACCAGCGCGGCTTCTCGCGTCGTCAAGGGCCTGGCTCAATGCGTCGGCTGTGGCCTTCCAACGGTTCGCTTCACCGTCAGCTTCGCGGCGTCGTTCGTTGCCCTGTTGGACAGCCGCCTCGCAGGCCTCGCGTCGTTCGGCAGCTGCCGCTGCTCGGGCTTCGAGGTCGGGAATCTGTGGTTGCACTCGCTCGATCGTGGCCAGCGCTTCTTCGCGGGTGGCCGCGAGCTTCGCGGCCCGGTTCGTCAGCACGTCGAGTTGGTCAGCGAGGCGTTTCGCGTCGTGTTCGTCTCGCTGGGCCGCCGATTCGAGCGCCTTCAGCTGCGCCCGGACCTCGGCAGCTTCGGCCGGCGCCGGGCCAAGCTCGGAGTCGTCGGCCTCGGCCGAAAGGAGAACCTGCTCGGAGCCGAAGGCTTCTTCAGCCTCGGCCAAGGCCGCGAATGCGGGTGCGAATCCTTCGACCTCTTCGGTCGCGGCAGCGAGGTCGGCCGCGATTCGAGCCGCCTCGGCTTCAAGGCTTGCGACTACGCCTTGGTCGACTGCGGTTTGCAGTTCTCGTTCCAAGCGTCGCTGACGTTCGCCGACGACGTTCTTCTGGCCTTTGATTCGCTCGGCGAGCCGTTGCGCCATTGACAGGACATCACCGACGTCAGATCCACCAAGCGCCCCGAGTTCGGCTTCGGCATCGAGAACCTGTGAATCGAGGGTCGCAAGCGAAGTCTTTAGGACACGTTCGCGCTCGTTGAATTCGAGCCTGCGGCGATGTGCCGATTCGAGTTCGCCGGTCAGCGACTTGAGTTCGCGACCAACCAAGTGTGTTTTTAGGGCCGTGAGCTCGGTGATGAGGTCACCATGTCGCCGCGCCGCATTCGCCTGCTTTTCAAGCGGCTTAAGCTGTCGCCTGACTTCTCTCACAAGGTCAGAAATGCGGTGCAGATTGTCTTCGGTTGCGCTCAACCGACGCTCGGCCCGCTCCTTGCGCTTGCGATATTTGAGGATGCCAGCGGCCTCCTCAATGATCGACCGACGGTCCTCTGGTCGTGCATTGAGGACGGCGTCAATCTGGCCCTGCGACACGATGATGTGCTGCTGGCGACCAACACCACTGTCGGACAGAAGATCTTGAATATCAAGGAGCCGGCAGCTCACTCCGTTGATCGCGTAGTCGCTCTCACCAGTTCGGAAAAGGGTTCGGGTGATCGTCACTTCAGTGAAGTCGATCGGAAGCACACCGTCGGAGTTGTCGATCGTGAGGGCCACCTCGGCGCGACCGAGCGCGGCCTTGGTCGCCGTGCCCGCAAAGATGACATCGTCCATCTTCTGCGACCGAACCGCAGAAGGCTTCTGGGCGCCGAGGACCCAAGCGATGGCGTCGACAACGTTCGACTTGCCTGAGCCGTTTGGGCCGACAACGACCGTGATACCTGGTTCGAGACTCAGGTTGGCGGTGTCCGCAAAGGACTTGAAGCCCTTGATAGTGAGAGATTTTAGATACACATCAAATCCAGAGTTACGCGTGGGCGACCGGGCTGGCTATACCTGTGTATCGCAGAAATAGACCGGCTTCTTCATGAATGTGGCCTTACGAATGGGGCGCCTGGACCGTGGGCTGAGATCGCCATCACGTCCATAGACCGCAAGATGGCTTGCATACTCGCCCTCTGCGCCGGTCAGATCGAAGAACGGACGCTTCTCGAGCGATGTCCCGCGGTACTTGATCGCCTCATGAAGAATGCCAACAACTGATTGATACAGGCGTCGGACTTCTTGAGTCGTGAGACTCGAACACGGCCGGTCGTACTTGAGGCCAGCGTCGAAGAGAATCTCGTCGCTATAGATGTCGCCGATTCCAACAAAAACGTCAGGGCCGATCAGCATCGCCTTGAGCTTCTCGTTACGCGACAGCACGATCCGCCTGAAGTCCATCCAGGTAACGGGGCTCACGAGCAGATCAAGGCCAACTTCTGCTTCTGGGGCCAACACATCGGCGATGTTTTCATTGTCGATAACTGCGAACTTGCTTGTGCCATCGGCATCGATGAAACGCAGATCGCCACCTTGGGTGAACGTGATTGTCACTTGGACGTCGTCTTGCTCAGCTAGCTTCGATGCGCCGCGCCACAACAGTCCGGTCTCGCCAAACTCCATGACAATAGTCTGCTCGTTGTTGAGAATCAGTAGGAGTTGCATGCCACGCCGCTCGACAGCCTGAATTTTGGCCCCGATAAGCGGTTCGGAAACCGTCTTCTTCGTGCGGTGGTGTGGCAATGACTTCATCGCGGTCACCTCGACCGCCTTGACCTTCCGGCCCACCACGTCTCGTTCGAGATCGCGTCGGTATGTATCGATTTCAGGCAACTCAAGCTTTGACATGAGTGTCTTTCTCTTCTTCGTCCACAACGGCTGTCGTGGCGTCGGGCTCGTTGGCCCCTACTTGGTCGGCTAGCTCGGCGCATGCAGCTTGCGCTGCCGCCTGCTCTGCTCGTTTCTTTGACGTGCCCGTTCCTGCACCATGCGAAACTGCGCCTATCAACACGGTGGCGCGGAATCGGCGATCATGATCGGGGCCCGAACCGTTGATCTCATACACCGGCGAGGTAAGGCCCAGTACTGCGGTGAGCTCCTGAAGCCGAGTTTTGTAGTCTTGGCGGCCAGGCCGCAGCGCCCCGATCGAAATATCAGGATGGAGCAGCCGAAGAACTACGGTAGCCGAGGTCTCCCAATCAGAGTCGACGAATACGGCCCCGATTATCGCCTCGAAACCGTCCGCAAGGATCGACTCCTTGTTGCGGCCACCCGATTGGTCTTCTCCCTTGCCAAGGCGCAGCAACGCACCGAGACCGAGACGTTCGGAGACCATGGCCAGAGCAGTTGTGTTGACAACAGAAGCCCTGAGCTTTGCGAGTTGACCCTCGGCGAGGTTCTCGTAGGTGGCAAAAATGTGATCGGTGACAGCCAGGCCGACTACGGCATCACCCAGGAACTCCAAGCGCTCGTTTGACTCGACGTTTTCATTTTCGCCGCAGTAGCTGCGGTGAGTGAGCGCGTGAATGAGCAGACTTGATTCGGAGAACCGATACCCAAGCTTGTCGCAGAATTCGTCGTGGTCGTCGGGCCCGCTCAGGACCCGGCTCCGGCCTTGCCGTAGACGTAGTCGACTGCGTCGCGAACGGCTTTAAGATCTTGTAAGTCTTCGTCGTCGATGCGGAACCCGACGGTTCGATCGGCGAGTTCTTCTTCGAGCGCTTCGACCAACTCAATGAGGGCGAGGGAGTCGGCATCAAGATCGTCGGCGAATGAGTCGCCCTCGTTGATCTGGGATGGTTCGATTTCGAGAATGTCAGCCAGACGATCGCGCACGAGGTCGAGGACCTCTTCGCGCGTCATTGGGGACTGCTCCATGTGGGTCTCAGCGGGCACGTACGCCTCCATACATCAGCCAGAACGACGCCGAAGTGTATCGGACAGGCTCAAAAAACGGTGAACATCGAGGTCAGAGACCTAAGCTTCGGCAACATCCTGGGCCAACTGCCGAAGATTGCCAACGATGTCGAGTTCGACCATTTGCGCTGCTGTTGCAATTGCGTTCGCAATTGCAAACGACGATGACGATCCGTGGGAGATAAGAGAGACGCCTCGGGTGCCAAGCAGAATCGCAGAACCCCTGGTTTCGGGGTCGAGTTCGTCAAAGATCGGGTCGAGTAGCGGACTCAGTACATCAGCAGTTGCGGCCGCTTGGGGAGTGGACCCCATAGCTGCCTTTATGGCATCAAGTGCAATTTTGACGCCTCCCTCGAGCGACTTGAGAATGACGTTGCCGGTGAAGCCGTCGGTCACCACGACGTCGACTGCGCCGTTCATCAGGTCGCGTCCCTCGACATTTCCGACATAGGTTGCCCCGCACTGCTCGGCCCAATCGGTCGTCTCGAGCAGGTGACAGGCGGCCTTGACGAGAGAGTTGCCCTTACCGGCCTCTTCGCCAATGGTCATGATGCCAACCCTTGGAGACCCTACGCCGAAGCGTGTACGACAGTAGACAGTGCCCATTTGGGCGAACTGCACAAGCCACTCGGGTTGACAATCTGCGTTGGCCCCGCAGTCGAGCAGAGTTGTAGGAGTCGAGCCAAGCACGGGAAACGGCACGGCAATGGCCGGACGGGAGAATCCCTTGATTCGACCGAGACGCAGCAGCGAAGCCGCCATTGCCGCACCCGTATTGCCTGCACTAAGAACCGCGGCGGCGTTGCCGTCTCGGACTGCTTCGGCCGCTCGGACAATCGACGAGTCTTTCTTCCGCCGCACGCTTGAGGCTGGCTCGTCGTCCATGCCGATGACCTCAGACGCGGCAATCACCGGCACACCAGAAGTGTCGCCGATGATGTCGGGGTCACCTACAAGGATGACGGGTACGCCGAGTTCGTCTCGCGCCCGAATCGCACCTTCAACAATCGTTTGTGGTGCGTTGTCGCCGCCCATGGCGTCGACAGCGATGGGCAACTGAGTCGTCATCGACTGGCTAGTTGACGTCGATCGCCTGACGACCGTTGTACCAACCACAGCTCACGCACACCCGGTGCGGAAGCTTGGCGGAACCACAATGGTCACATAGGGCTCGGGCGGGAGCGGTGATCCTCCAAGACGAAGCACGGCGGCTTCGGGTCTTTGACTTGGAAGTTCTTCTCTTTGGGACGGCCATGAGATGGTCCTGCAGTCTCGAATGGCCAACACCTTGTTGGCCTCAGGGGTGGTCTCACTCGCAGCGATCCCACGCGGAACGTCCAACCAAGCGGCTGGCACGAACGACTTAGCATAGCGGGACCGCACCGTCGGCCAACGCTGGTCACGAATCGATGCGGTTTCCTTCGTCACGTCGGCGCTGGGTTTCGGTAGCGGGTTCGATCAGTTGTCGGTGTCGCCTTCGAGGTTCAGTTCCGACAGTGCCGACCAGCGTGGGTCGGCCTTTGGGGTCTCTGACTGCTGCTCGAATTCATCAGCCGACACGGCCGGATATCGCTCTGGGTCGGGGCCCCGGCACTCGTCGGAACACAACGGGACCAGCGGAAGAGCGGTCAAGACGGCATCGTTAACCACCGGGTAGAGGTCGACGTGTTCACCGTCAAAATCGATGATTTCAGTGTCTTCGGGCGCACCGTATTGGAAGATCTCGAAGACGCTGATGGTCTCCGTGCCGCCGACTGGGTCGATGCAACGACGACAATCGCCAATCCAGCCAAAGGAGACATCGCCGGTGACCGTGACGCCGCGTTCGATCGACTCGATGACAAGTGCGCCGACTACGGGGGCGTCCGTCGTCTTACTCGACACCACATTCAACGGTGCCAGAAGCAGGTCAATTTCGATTGTGATGCGCTGACCGAGCCGTTGACGCAAGTCGCCTACGTGAATCTCGACAGACTCATTTTTCTTTGCCACGTCTAGTCGACCTCGATATCAAACTCGTCCCAAGCGGCCTCGGCTTCGCTGGCCGCGATCGGGTCGATCTCGGCCAGCGGATCTGGGCCAGCTGTGCCAAGAAGCTTCTCGCGACCCTGCGCGATCGTTCGAGCGGTTCGGTCGAGCACGATCTCAAAGCTTGCGAGCTTCTGATCGCAATAGTCTTCGACCTGGCGCTGAAGATTGCGGGCATCGGTCTTTGCATCGTTGACGATCTGCCTCGCCCGGAGTTCAGATGCCTTCACCACCTCTTGACGCTCCACCATGCGAGCAACCTGGGTCCGGCCTTGTTCAATGATCTCCTCGCGTTCCTGCCTGGCTTCCTGCAGGAAGTCTTCGCGCTCCTTCAGCAGCCAGCGGGCGCGCCGCAGCTCCTCGGGTAGCTGCTCGCGAGCAGCCTCAAGGATGTCGAGTAGCTCGTCTCGGTTAATCTTCACCGATGACGACATAGGGAGCGGGCGCCCCTGTTCGACAAGGGCAAGGGCCGAGTCAAGAAGTTCGTCGACGTCGGGGACTTGATATTGGTGAGCGGTTGCGTCGGTCATGCGACTTTCTCCTCGATTGCTCGTGCGACAACGGCCGGTACGACGGCGGTGATATCTCCACCCATAAGGGCGATTTGTCGCACATACGTACTCGACACGGATGCCGAAAGATTGTTAGCGGGTAGCAGCACGGTCGGCACCTGTGCGGTGATCCGGTTCATATGAGCTTGCTGCATTTCGGCGTCAAGGTCGAGTGCGCCCCTGACGCCTTTGAGAAGAACTTGTGCACCGAGCGTTTTCGCAGCAGTGGTCACGAGTCCAGTGAAGAGCTCGACCGAAACGGTCGGCAAATGAGCAACGGCGGCGCGAATCAGCTCCACTCGCTGCTCGGGAAGGAAGAACCCTGACGGCTTCTCAGGATTGTGTCCGACCCCAACGATTACGGCGTCGAATATCAACGTGGCGTCTTCGATAATGGCGATGTGGCCGTTGTGGATTGGGTCGAATGAGCCGGGATACAGCGCAGTTGTCATCATCGTCCAGTCAGAAGGAAGCCGCGACGCGGCAACAAACTCCGTCCACCCAGCTACCGATTATAGGGCGGTGCTGCCGTCCGCGTCGGAATCGTTCGGCTTCGCAAGAACTATGTGAGATCGACCATATTTCCGACGCTTTAGTTCGACCCACTTGTCGTCGAGCGGAATCGGCCGCTCCGCGTGGCCAATAAGGAGGCCAGCAGACACGGTGGAAAGGATCATTGGCCAGGGATCATCTGGATACGGAGGGTCACAGAAAGCCACGTCAGCTCGCCCGATGGTTGGCATCACCGACTCGACTGATGACGCCATAATGGTGGCTCGATTGCTGAATCCGAACGTGTCGAGATTCTGTTGAATAACTCGCGTCGCATCACGGCCCCGTTCGACGAAGGTCACATGAGCTGCACCCCGACTGAGGCATTCGAGGCCAAAGGAACCGCTGCCAGCGAAGAAATCGTGCACCACAAGGTCATCGAACCCCTCATCGATACCGATGATGCTCGACAGCATGTTGAAAATGCCCTCTTTGGCACGGTCGGTGATTGGCCGAGTCGCCTCGCCGTCTGGGGCGAGGATTCGCCTACCTCGGGCGGTGCCGGCAACTATACGCATCGCCACAAGCTACCGGAGCCCTAGCCCGCTAGTGTCGCAGCCGTGATTATGCCTGACCTTGAAATCGTCTGTGTCGACTGTGGCGGCCCATGTTTTCCACTCGGTTGGTTCCCTGAAGATGGGCCACTCGAACCGGGCACCGTGCTCCCCTATCGCTGTCGCGATTGCCTCGATCGCTGGGACATCGTGATCGGCAATGCCGACTCCGACGACTACTAGCCAACCGACAACAGTTCGAACGAGGGATCGGGATGCCCGTTGAGAGCTCAGGTCTCCTGTTGTACCGGACGGGCGTCGACGGCATCGTCGAGATACTGATCGCCCACATGGGTGGGCCGTTCTGGGCTCGGAAAAACGAACACGCCTGGTCTATCCCAAAGGGGATCCACGATGAAGGCGAGTCTGACCATCTCGCCGTCGCGGAGCGAGAGTTTGCTGAGGAGATGGGTTTGTCAGCGCCAGTCGGAGTCAGCATCGATCTGGGAACCGTGAGATCCGGCAAGAAACAGATCCGCGTCTTTGCTCGAGAAGGTGACGTTGACGCGACTTCTGTCGTGAGCAATTCGTTCGAGATGGAATGGCCACGAGGGTCGGGCACGCTTGCGAGCTTCCCCGAAATTGACCGGGCTGAGTGGGTATCGATTCCTACGGCCGAGACCCTGCTCGTCAAGAGTCAGCTTCCGTTTCTCGGGCGCCTTACCGAGTCGCTTCAGTAGGGCACCAAGCCTTTCCTTCTCGTTTCGCTAGAGCAGAATTGGCCAGCTCGCGGCATACACCAACAGCAGTATGAGCCCTGTGGTGCGGTCGTGGTTTCCACCCCGACCAAGCAACAAGGCGACAATCACGGCCGCTCCCATCGCCACCATCGCGCCAGTCATCGCCAGTCCGCCGTCGATCGTCGTTGGAAACAGCAGTGGGCCAATAGCGATCGAGAGCGTCGCGTCAACGAACGATGAACCGAGGATGTCACCGATCGCGAGACCCGTCTCGCCCCGCCTCAGGGCCGTGATATCGACGACGAGCTCGGGCAATGAGGTGCCGATGGAGGCGCCGAAGTAGGCGATGATAAACGTTGGAACTCCCCAGAGTTCGGCAACCTCGGTTAGCCCTGTAACCGCGAGGGTGGCGCCGGCTCCGATCGCAACTACCGAGCCGAGCAAGCGCAGAATGAGACGGCCACGATCAGGAGACTTTTGCTTCAGGGAAAGCTGGGGGTCCATGCGAGTGAAGCTGTAGACGAGCCGAGATCCAGCAGCCCACGCGATGATCAGTAGGAGTGCATCGAGACGGCCGATTTGATCATCGGAGAGTAGGACCGCGATGAGCACGAGGGCGAGGGCCGTGAGCCAGGCGGTCGCCTGCTGGCCTCGAAGCCGTCGAGACCCAGGTTCCCCGAGCGGAATGGCGTAGCCCGCAAATGGCAGCAGTCCAAGGACGAGAGTCAGCTGCGTCGCCGTCGACCCAATCGAATCGCCGACGTTTACATCACCATTGTCGGTGTAGGAGGCAACGATCGAGTTGGCGATCTCGGGGAGGTCAGTGCCGATGGCCAACAAGGTCATCCCAACGAAGAACGGTGGCAACCGAGAACCATTCGCAAGCTTCGTCGCGTCAGTAACGGCCCGGCTGCTCGCGAAGAGCGTTATTGAGAATCCAGCAACAACTGCGGTCAGCCAGAGCGCCGTTGTCATCGGGCCTGGCTGACTCGGTGAGGAAGATTCAGGTGAGAGGAAGGCGACGGTGCCATGTCGGAGACGGTACGACACGATCCCTCAGAAGAGCAGAGGACATGGTCACGTCAGGTGGCGGCAGTCCATCGAAGCGTCGTGCCCGCACCATCAACGTTGCTATTGATTGCGAGTGTCCCACCGACTTCTTGAGCCCTGGCCTGAAGGTTGTCCAGCCCGCTCCCCCTCGGCGCTTCTGGATCGAAGCCGACACCGTCGTCGACGACCTGGAGCTCGAGGCACTCCTCGATTACCCGCACCGTAATATTGACGGCCGACGCGTCAGCATGCCGAGCGACGTTCGAGAGGGCCTCAGTGAGCGACGGCAAGAGCTGGGCCAGGATCGGACCGGGGATGAGCTCCGCTTCTTTGTCGATCTCGAGTTTCGGTTGAAAGCCAAGCTGCGCTGCTGCTTGCGAGACGATCTCGGCAATCTGGCTACCTGGCGTCTCGACCGAGGGGACCGTGAGCTGGAAGATTGCTAGGCGGAGCTGGGCGATCGTTTGATCAAGTTGGTCGACCGTCTCGACAATTCGCTTTGCGGCTCGCTTATTCTTGACGAGCGGAAACACCGACTGCAGCCCCATTCCTGAGGCGAAGAGCTGCTGGATGACAAGGTCATGGAGATCTCGAGCTAGTCGTTCTCTGTCTTCAAGCCGAGCTTGCGCTCGTGCACTCGCTTGGACGGCTTCTTCGGCTGCAAGTCGATCAGTGATGTCGCGAACGAGGGCAACGACCATCCGTGAGTGTGCGGACCCAGGGAGAGGAGGCGGGTACTCCAAAACAATCTCAACCGGGATATCGAAGCCGTCCTTACGCCGGTGCGTCGTCGTAACTACGCAAGAGTCTAGCTCGCCGTTTATGACCGGCTCGAGCAACTCCCGAAAGCTCGACTCGGTAAAAAGCGGTTTGATGTGTAGCGGCGACATTTCGAGAAGCTCATCGCGGGTATAGCCCAGCTGCTTCGACGCTCCGTGGTTGACGTAGCCAAACTGCAGCGTCTCGGCATCAAACATGAAGACGCCATCATGCGCCCGGTCAATCGTGTGGAGCACTGCATGGGTGTGGGCCTCAGAGGCGACGCGCTTGTTGATGTCTCGAATCGTGGCGACAACCCGGAGACCGCTGCCAGTGGTAAGGGGGCTGAGCGACACCTCAACCGGAAACTCTGAACCGTCTTTCCGCTTGGCCCACAGATCGAGATCGCTGCCCATGGCTCGAACAACGGGGGCAACCCGATACCGGGTCCTGTGCGCGGTGTGCGCAGCCCGAAAACGATTAGGGAGCAACTCTTCAACTCGGCGGCCAAGGAGCTCACCTCGATCGAAACCGAAAAGGATCTCAATCTGACGGTTGACGAGAATCATGACTCCTGCCTCGTCGGCAAGGATCATCCCGTCCGGGGAAGCCTCGACCATGGCCCACGCCTCAGAATCGGCTAACCCGCTCAAGGGACGCAGGTCGGGGTCAGTGATATCAATCTCATCCACAGAAAGAATCTCCACTCGGCTGCCGATTCGTCTTCGACCACTGTGGCCGATCTTGGCTCGAAACACCACACCAGTCTGGAGATACACGGTGCCCAAAGGCTCTACCAAGCGGAGGTCTGAAGCAGGATGCTCGATCAATGCAGGAGAACCCACTGCGCCAGACACGCTTGTTGCGAGTACTGGTCGTCGACGATCAAGCCCTCATCCGCGAGGGGGTCATTTCTCGCTTGGCCAGCAACGACGATGTCGAGGTTGTTGGCCAAGCCGATTCGCTGCGGCAAGCAGTTCTGCGTGCAAAGTCGCTCACGCCAGACATCGCTATCGTCGACTTCCGACTCCCCGACGGCAATGGATTTGCGGTCTGTCGACGCATCAAAGAGATCAGCCCGAGCACCAAGTGTGTGCTGTACAGCGCCTTCCGAGTCGATATTGACAAAGCTCGCGAGGCCGGGGCCTGTGCGGTTGTCTTGAAGCAGCTCGTCGGCGATCAACTCAATGCGACCATCAACGAGATCGCGTTGTCCTACGGCCCCCTGCCATTGCGGCCTCACGTAGATCCTCAGCTCAGCTCCGGGGAATAGACGCCGGCGATCCCCGGTTCATTCCATGACCGCCTATGGTCGATCCAGTCGCTACCGCAACAATCTGCGGACTCGATCAGTTCAAGGAACACCGACGCAATGAGGCAACGATGACAAAACCACGCGGACGAAGGACGAGTCGGCACTGGACCCGGATCGTGCCGCTCGTTGCTGCAGGATCGCTCGTCGCTGCCGCGTGCGGCGGCAGCGAAGTCACCACAACAGAGGTTGCGGCCGGCGAATCGGCGTCGGTCTACGACCTTTCAGCCGCAACTGTCTCCGGATCTCAGCTTGACTTCGGCACGCTCGAAGGACAAGACACCGTGCTCTGGTTCTGGGCGCCCTGGTGACCGTCTTGTCGAGCAGAAGCCCCTGCGGTCGTAGAGGCACAACTGAAATACGGCAATGACGTCGAGTTCATCGGGATGGCTGGAAAGGCCGATCAAGGCGATATCGAAGATTTCATCTCGAATCTTGCGGTCGGCGCATTCGCCCACACCGTCGACGACGATGGTTCAATTTGGGCGCAATTCGGGATTCGTTCTCAGCCATCGTTCGTTTTCCTTAACGACGACGGAACGACAACCGTGCACAACGGTCCGCTCGGCGTAGACGGTTTGAGCGACGCGATCGAACAACTCCAGAACAGCTAGTCACCCGAACGAAGTGAAATGACGAGGGCCCGGGTTTCGACCCGGGCTTTCGTGTTTCAGCCTTTGAGTAGGAATTCTCGGTCGGCGTCATCGAGGAACAACTCAAGTTCGGCAAGCAACGCGCTGTTCTTCACTAGCCCAGGGTCGTCGTCGAGAATCTCGATTGCCGCCTTCCGTGCTGCGATAACCACATTTCGATCGCGTCGGAGCGACGCCAACTTGAGGTCATTCTTGCCCTTCTGACGTTCGCCGAGAATGGTGCCCTCGCCTCGTAGCTCGAGGTCGACCTCGGCGAGTTCGAACCCATCGGTCGATGCAACGAGTGCAGCCAGCCTGGCTTCGCCGTCAGGCGTCGTTGGCGCTCCGACGAGCCAGCAGGTCGACGCATGAGCGCCTCGACCGACACGACCCCGAAGCTGATGCAGCTGAGCGATGCCAAAACGATCCGCATCGAGAATCACCATCACGGTCGCATTCGGAACATCAACCCCGACCTCGATCACCGTCGTCGCAACAAGCACATCAAGCTCGCCGAGACGGAATGCATCCATCGTCTCGTCTTTCTCGTCAGCCGCGAGCCGACCGTGAAGCAACCCGAGCCGGAGCCCCTGCAGTTCCACGTGATGCAGGCGCTCATGGGTCGACTCCGCCGACGCAACTTCCATGTTTTCGGACTCGCCGATGAGAGGACACACGATGAAGGCTTGCCGACCCTCGCTGATCTGCTCCTTGATCTCGTCCCACATCAACTGGCGGTCTGCGGCCCCTTCGTCGTCCTCCAGAGTGCCAACCGCCTCAACCCATCGAGTCACAATCGGCGTCCGGCCCGGAGGGAGCTCGTCAAGGACAGAGACATCGAGGTCGCCGTAGACCGTCATCGCGGCCGTTCTCGGAATCGGTGTCGCAGTCATCACCAGAACGTCGGGCAGTTCGTCGCCGTATGACTTCTGGCGTAAAGCCGCCCGTTGCTCGACGCCGAATCGGTGCTGCTCATCAATCACGACCACGCCGAGCGACGCGAACGATACGGAGTCTTGAATCAGCGAGTGGGTGCCAACAATCAAGTCGATCTGACCAAGAATGAGCTCGTTGAGGATTCGTTTCCGGTCAGCGGCTGCGACTCGATTACTAAGGAGCTCGACTTTCAGTGGTCGCTCGCCAAGCAGTGTGTTTGGGTCTGGGACTTGGAGATCTTGGAGCAGTCGACGAATCCCCGCAAAATGCTGCTCGGCCAGCACCTCGGTTGGCGCCATGAGCGCAGCCTGATGGCCACCGTCGACCCCGGCAAGCATCGAGGCGACTGCGACAAGCGTCTTTCCGGCTCCCACGTCGCCCTGGAGCAGACGGTGCATCGGAATCGGTCGGGCCAGGTCAGCCGCAATTTCGTCGATGGTCCTGGCCTGCGCACCGGTCAGTGGGAACGGCAGCGCTTCACGGAATCGTTGGACGAGGGGCCCACCAACGTTGTGTGCCAAACCAACTTCGGTGGCCTCAATTGCCCGCTTTCGCAACAACAACGCAAGCTGCATGCGAAACAGCTCTTCGAACACCAACCGTTTCCGGGCCGCGCTCACTTCGCCCATCGTGGTCGGGTTGTGGATTCCGCCGAATGCTGCACCCCGATCGATGAAGTCGTGACGATCGAGAATAGACATCGGCAGCGGGTCGAGGATCCCCCGCCCCTTCGGCGGCAGGCTTCGACGCAACGCCTCGTCGACGAGCGCAGCGATGTCCCACGTGTGGAGTCCGCTTTTCTCCGATTGGGGATAGACGGGAATGATCTTGCCGGTTCGATCTCCAACGAGATCAACGACGGGGCTGCTCATCTGGCGATTGCCTCGAAAGCTAGTGAGCTTTCCAAAAACCATCGCCTGAGCGCCCGTTTGTAGCTGGCGCTCTCTCCATGACTGATTGAAGAACGTAAGAGTGAGCGTTGATTGCCCGTCAGTCACCGTGCTCGTGACCATCGATCGGTTGCCCTTGATTCGACGACCCGAGGTCTTCACGACGGTGACAAAGATGCTCGCTTCTTCACCCTCGACCATGTCGTCGATCTTTGCTTCCTTCGTGCGATCGAGATAGCGGCGAGGGTAATGAGTAAGAAGATCGAGCACGTTGAAGATCTCCGATTTGTGCAGCCCTTTTTCCTTCTTCGGGCTCACTCCCTTGAGACGACCAACCGGCAGGGCGGCGAGATCTCCAAGAGTGAGGGGCGCAGAAGTCATCGCCTCGCAACTTACCCGAGCTTGGAGCGACCTCGTTGGCCCTTGCGCCTAACACACCCCTGATCATCCGTCATGGGCTATCAGCCCTCAATTTCAGCCCGACCCATCCAGGCTGGCGATCGCTACTATTCAGCAGGCAGATACTTGCGGTTTTCGCTATCTAGTGAAGCGATGCATCGCCTATTGTAGTTTTCAACATGTTCCAGGAGGAGCCCCTGTGCAAGGCGTAGTGAAGTCTTATGATCCGGCGAGCCGTAGCGGAGTTGTGCTGCGTGACGTCGATTTGTCTGAATACGATCTTGCCGTAGATGCTCTAGTCGGCTCGGTTTTCCGCATGCTGCGTCCTGGACAACGGGTCGTGTTTGACCTCGACGGCCACGGCCAAGCCACTGCGCTCCGCCTCGGTTCAGAGTCAGACATGGGGACGCCAGCTTGGCTCAAGTCCAATTAGGCGAGGCAATCATTCGCAAGGCCTCGTCATTTACCTACACCATCGACAACGAAGTCGGGAAGGTCAATGACAGACATTTTTCAAAAGCCAACTACCAACACGAAGCTCCTTAGCTGGGTTTCGGAGTGGGCAGAGATCTTCGAACCAGATCAGATCCACTGGTGTGACGGCAGCGAAGAAGAATACAACACACTCGCGGCAGAGCTCGTCGAATCAGGCACGTTCACACGACTGAACGACGAGCTGCGTCCAAATAGCTACCTCGCCCTCTCCGACCCGGCCGACGTGGCCCGAGTCGAAGAGCGCACCTTCATCTGTGTCGACAACGAAGCCGACGTCGGCCCAACCAACAACTGGCGCGCCCCGGCCGACATGAAGGAAGAACTGCTCGGCCTGTACCAAGGCGCGATGCGCGGTCGCACGATGTACGTCGTGCCATTTTCGATGGGTCCACTCGGTTCACCAATTGCCCACATCGGCGTCCAGCTCACCGATTCGGCCTATGTGGCTGCCTCGATGCGCATCATGACCAGGATGGGTGCTGACGCGCTTGAAGTACTCGGTGACGGCGAGTGGGTTCCTTGCCTCCATAGCGTTGGCCACCCACTCGCTCCCGGCGAGGCCGATGTGCCATGGCCGTGTGACGGCGAAAACAAGTACATCAGCCACTTCCCGCAGACCAAGGAAATCTGGTCATACGGCTCCGGCTATGGCGGCAACGCCTTACTTGGCAAGAAGTGCTTTGCTCTCCGCATCGCGTCAACCATGGCTCGAGACGATGGCTGGCTCGCTGAGCACATGCTCATCATCAGCCTTACCGACCCAGAAGGAAACCGGAAATACGTAGCCGGTGCCTTCCCTTCTGCTTGCGGCAAGACCAACATGGCAATGCTCGTGCCAAGCCTCCCTGGTTGGAAGGTCGAAACGGTCGGCGACGACATTGCATGGATGAAGTTTGGCGACGACGGCCGTCTCTATGCCATCAACCCAGAGGCCGGATTCTTCGGCGTCGCTCCTGGCACGTCAGACAAAACCAACCTCAACGCAATGAAGACCATGTGGGGTAACTCGATCTTCACCAACGTTGCGCTGTCGCCTGAAGGCGATGTGTGGTGGGAGGAGATGACCGACGAGAAGCCAGCCAGCCTCACCGATTGGAAGGGCAAGCCTTGGACGCCGGAGTCGAATACCAAGGCCGCTCATCCCAACGCCCGTTTCACTGCTCCTGCAAGCCAATGCCCCTCCATCGCTGAGGAGTGGGAAGATCCAAAGGGAGTGCCGATCTCGGCTATCCTCTTTGGTGGCCGCCGCGCCTCCAACGTTCCCCTCGTTACTGAAGCGCAAGACTGGGAGCACGGCGTGTTCCTCGGCTCAGCGATGAGCTCGGAGAAGACTGCGGCTGCCGCTGGAAAGGTGGGCGAAGTTCGGTTCGATCCATTCGCCATGCTGCCGTTCTGTGGCTACAACATGGCCGACTACTTCCAGCACTGGCTCGATATCGGCGACAGCGCCGACGAGTCGAAGCTGCCGAAACTCTTCTGGGTCAACTGGTTCCGTCGCGACGAGGACGGCGGCTTCATGTGGCCAGGCTTTGGCGACAACTCCCGAGTCCTCAAGTGGATCATGGAGCGGGTTGAGGGTGGCGGCGAAGCAGTCGACACCCCAATCGGCAAGGTCCCGGCACCGGGGGCGATTGACATCTCCGGCATCGAAGACGAAGTCAGCGACGAAACCATGGCCAAGCTGCTCGAAGTCCACCCTGAGCTTTGGGACCAGGAAGTAGCGCTCATTCGAGCCCACTACGCCACGTTCGGCGACCGTCTTCCGGCCCGCCTCAATGCGCAGCTCGACGCGCTCGAGGCACGCCTAAAAGCGTCGCTGTAATCCAGAGAATGTGAAGCGGAGCGGGTGGTTCGCCACCCGCTCTTTTCGCGCTCCAGTTCGGGGCTAGGAAAGCGCAGAGGTGGCCAGTGTGAGCGCCCGTAGACCTAGGCCTGCGATGAAGAGGCCACCGAGTCCGTAGAGCAAGTACTTCTGATGCTCGAGCTGTTGCCGGTAGCTGTAGATGATGCCGACCCCGGCCAACGCCACAAAGCCGTAGAAGAGGTGGAAACGATCAGGTTCGAGATCGTTGACATTCATGAGAATCACACCAAGGAGTACCTGCACAAAGACGGCCAGGTAGGCCACCGTGATCGCCCACCACAGCTCCCGTCGTCGCAGCGCCACGATCCAGTGAGCGGCAAGCGCCCACGATCCAGCGAAGACATTGAGTCCAATGTCGACCCAAGCAAATGTGGAATGTACATCACGAAAACTCACCCTCGCAGAGTAGCGGCCGGAGACGTGGAGCCGATCCGTTGGCGCACCTAGACTCGCCGCATGCAGCACCGAAGCTTCTACGTCGAGTCGCTCCACCTCACCGGTCGGCCCGTGCCGACTCAAGGGGGCGACCTTGTGGTCGTAAAGAGGCCAGAGTCTGAGCTCGATTGGGAGCTGATCCTCCGGTCGCCCGAGCGATATCAGATCGACAAGAGCCCATACGATCTCGAGATTGTCTGCCCAGACGGCGAGTTCTCGGGGCCAGCGATTCTGGTGCGCAGCGACGGGCTCTCACACGTGTTCCGCGGAGTCGGCGACCTCGAGGGCTTCCACGACGGGTTCTTCGACTTCACCGACCTTTTCTAGCGTAACACTAGGGTCAGGTACGAACGTAACACCGTAACACTGCGCCCGGTAACGCTGCCTAGTCGCCCGAGCCGACTGCGGCTCCGAGTTCAGCTGAATCGGCTGCGTGCTCACCCGCCGCCCATCCGGCCGCGTCGCTGATCCGACGCTTTCTCGATCTGGCGATCGTGAAGAGCTCCTCGATTTTCTGCGACACCGCCTCTTCGCGGGCAACGAACACCGGGAGCAACGAACCGCCGCTCTCCTGCACACGTTGTTCGCGCTCATGAGCGTTCACTTCCTTCAGGCGATGACCGACACGGTTGGCGTACGCACGCAAGAACGACGAGCGGAAACCCCGGCTCCGCGGCTTCGCTCCTGGAGGAGCCGCTTTGGCATACCGCTGCATAGCGCTCTGCACCTGCACCAGCAACGAGGTGAACAGCACTTCGGTTGCGGCGAGGTCAGAGTCGAACCCGACGACCGACGACATGGCGTAGTCAGGGTGAGACACCGCAGAGCACCCGCACGCATCAGCCACGACCTGCAGCAAGTAGCTCTTCGGACCCGAATACGGATCGTCGACGGGGAACCGCACATGAATCGGATCGGAGCGATTGGCAGCAGCACCCCACACCGTCGCCTCGTCGAGCGAGTGCTGTGTCATGAGCGTTTGGGCCTTGGCCGTGAACGCCTCGGCTTCTGCCTCGAACGTCGTCGACTCGGCGAGCGCCAAGAGGCTTCTGATCTTCTCGAGCATCGGGTTGCTTGACGGCTCCCTGTCGATGAGGCGACTGGCCGACCCCGACTTGGGGGCTTCTTCCAACCCAGGCGGCACGAGCAGCAGTCCGAGAACTCCAAGTTGACCAATAGAGACGATCGCTCGCAATGCGGTATCAACCACGTCAAGCCAGGCTGACCGTTCGAGTTCACGCGTGGCGGTCATCCACTGCACCATACGAACGTCTGGCAGGTTGAGCGATTCGACATGGTCGTGCCACGCCTGGCCAATCTGTTCTGTCGGCGTTGTCCGGTATTGACTGGCGACCGCAGCCTTGATCACGACCGCGTCGAGCGTTGAACCTTTGCGGCTGACCTCACGGATGACCTCACGTGGAAGCCAGCCCCGTCCCCAGACCGACTGCAGTTCGGAAGCAAATCGGCTCTCGATCGCTGCTTCGACCTCCTTCGCCGAGGCCTCAAAGGCCAAGAAGTCGACCATCTGCGACGCGAAGTCAGGTTCAAACTGTGCTGGCGACCAGTAGCTGGCGATAACCGAATCGATTGCGCTCGCCACGAGGTCGTTCATGGTTGGTGTCGTGCCATTGGTGTGGTTTTTCATCTAGCTCAACTTACCGATGGGGTATGACACTGCCGCCGTACTGCTCGCTTCGCTCGCTACAAGCCTGGCAGCATGTCGACCGAGATGGGCCCGCCGGTGCCGCGCACGCCAGGCAGGGCGAAGCTTTCCGTCCCAAACACGTGGCGGAATACCTCGTCTGGCATCTTGAGGAAGAAGCTGTCCGGACCGACCTGGCTGCGGTGCGCAGCGATGGCCAACTTTTTCGTAGCGGCCACATCGCTCACGTCAATGTTGAAACTGATGTCCTCCTCCAACATGCCGAAATCGGGGTCGGCCTCGAAGTCGGGACCTTCCTCGTCCTCGAAGAGTCCGAGTACCTTGGCCTGCGACATCATCTCGAGAGCACGCGTGCGGTTGATCGTCGACTCGTAGACGTTGTTGATGCCACATGCCTTCGCAGCCGCCAGCCCCACACGGTGAACCTGGATGTGGTCAGGGTGGCCATAACCGCCGTTGTCGTCGTAAATCGTAAGCACGTCGGCGTCGACGTCAGTCAGAATCTTGGCGAGACGGGCAACAGCCTCGTCGTGATCGGCTTGCCAGAAACAGGCTGGATCGTCGTTCGTTGGCTCACCGATCATGCCCGAGTCTTGGTAGCCAAGCCAGATTGGCGGCTCCGCTCCGAGAATCTCACAGGCCGTTGCCAATTCGACCATTCGCCGTTCCCAGAGTTGTTCGCCCTCGTTGAGCACGCCTTCTTGAGGCTCGCCATGTTCGCCTCTTGTCGCACAAACCAAGACAACGCGGTGACCTGCCTGCGACGCCTTCAGCATGATGCCGCCAGTGGCGATGGCTTCGTCGTCGGGGTGCGCATGGAAACAAACAAGCGTTGACATCGGGTCAGGCTAGGCCGCCCGAAGAATGAACAGCGCGCTAGGCAACGGCGCCCGAGGAGCGGAGGGCGGCACCGTCGAGACCCAACTCGGCGAGGATCTCGTCGGTGTGTTGACCCGCGTGAGCCGGTGGTCCGGCAATGACCGGTTCGGTCCGGCTGAAGCGAGGGGCCGGTCCTGCTTGGGTGAGTCCGAACTCGTGCTTGAAGGTGCCACGTTCGACGTTGTGCGGGTGCTCGGTTGCTTCCTCCATCGAAAGCACTGGGGCGAAACAGACATCGCTGTGCTCCATGAGTTCGCACCACTCGGCCCGCGTCTTCGTCATGAACAGCGCGGCGACCCGTTCTTTCATTGACGGCCACTCGGCCCGATCCATCTGTCGGGGCAGATCGTCCTGCTCGCCGAGACCGCTGAGACGCAGCAGCTCTGCGTAGAACTGGGGCTCGATCGATCCGATAGAGATGAACTTATTGTCGGCGCACTCGTAGACGTCGTAGAAGTGAGCGCCGGTGTCGAGCATGTTGGTGCCTCGCTCGGGCTGCCACATGCCCATGGCCTTCAAACCCCAGAACATGTTCATCAGAACTGCGGCGCCGTCAACCATCGCCGCGTCGACAACCTGGCCCTTGCCTGACCCCTTGGCTTCGAGGACCGCGCAGACGATGCCGAAAGCCAGCAGCATGCCGCCGCCGCCAAAATCACCAACGAGGTTCAGCGGCACGGCTGGCTTCTCACCGGCCCGCCCGATCGGTTCTAGTGCTCCGGCCAGAGAGATGTAGTTGATGTCGTGACCCGCCGCGGACGCGTACGGACCGTCTTGACCCCAGCCCGTCATGCGGCCGTAGACAATCGCCGGATTGCGTTCGAGACAGACGTCAGGGCCCAGACCGAGGCGCTCAGTCACGCCAGGCCGGAAACCCTCCATGATGACGTCGGCCTTCTCGACGAGCTTCAGAACCGTCTCAACCCCGTCGGGGTGCTTCAGGTCAATGCCGATGGAACGACGGCCACGAGCCAGCACATCAGGTGGCGGCGAGTCCGGGTTTGACTCCGACACGTTGCCAGCACGATCGATACGGATGACGTTGGCACCCATATCACTGAGCATCATCGCGCAGAACGGTCCTGGACCGATTCCTGCGAGTTCGAGAACTGTTACACCTTGAAGAGGACCCATTTGCTTCACGGTAGATCGAGTTAGACGCTGGCAACAAAGCCAGAAACTTCTGAGACCATCCGGTCCCAAAAGTTTGGCGGCATGTCGTGACCCATTCCCTCGATCTCGACGTAGCGCGCCCCGGGCACCACCTCGGCCGTTCGCCGGCCGCCACTTGGGTCGAGGAGGGTGTCAGCCGAGCCATGGAGGACGAGGAAGGGTAAATCAACCTCGGCCAAGCCTCCCTCGCGGTCGCCACTGGCCCGAACCGCCTTGTACTGGCGGCCAGTTCCGGCTGGATCGATGCCATAGTCGAAGAGCGACTCGGCCTTCCGTTGGTTCCACGTTGGGTCATCAATCGTGGTCGACGACCAGATCTTCTCGCTCCGAAGCCGCACCTCAAGCCAACCATCACGATCGGTCGGTGGGACCTCAAGAAGCGCCTCAAGGGCAGGGCCTGAAGGCGCTCCGAATTTCGGATTGCCGGTCGACGACATCAGCGAGGTGACCGTTCGTAGCCTGTGTGGTGCCTCGATCGCCAGCGTCTGCACGATCATGCCACCCATCGATTGGCCAAGGACGTGCGCTCTTTCCCAGCCGACTGCGTCGAGCACCGCAACCGCATCAGCCGCCATGTCAGACAGGTTGTACTTCACGCCTTCCACACGCGATGAACGGCCAGTGTCACGGTTGTCAAAGCGCACGACATGAAAGCCAGCTTCGATGAATCGTGCAATATGGCCAACCTCGTAGGACACCATCGGCGAGCCAAGTCCATTGACGAGTAAGAGCGGCGCACCCTCGCTCCCCCATTGCTCCCACGCAATCTGGACATCGCCGTTGTGGGCCACGCCCGAAGCGTTTGGGGCGTTGCTCGATTCGATTGGTTCTGAAGCGTCCATCCGCACAGTTTGGTCGCGTCTCGCAAGTGGCGCCACTTGACCAGGCAGCCTCACTACTATGGCCCCGTGCGAGAATCGACCCCCTCATGAGCGCGCAGCCAAAGACTGACGAGATCACGCTCGTCCGACGCGCCGGGTCGGAGCTGACCGCTCGTGAGCTGCACGATTTACTCCGCCTGCGGGTCGACGTGTTCGTGGTTGAACAGGAGTGTCCCTACGCAGAGATTGATGGGCTCGACCTGCTGGCTTCAACGGAGCACGTCTGGTTCTACGACTTGAGTGGGCCGGTGGCCTCAATCCGTGTTCTCGCCGACCCAGATGGATGGCGCATCGGGCGAGTCGTGACTCGCTCAGACCGCCGCGGCGAACGCCTTGCTGGCCGACTGATGGACGACATCTTGGCCCGCATCGACAGGAGTCCTTCGCAGCTCGAGGCCCAGAGTTATCTCGTCGACTTCTACGCGAGCTTCGGCTTCACACCCTCGGGACCGGAGTACATCGAAGACGGCATTCCACACATTCCGATGCGACGAGAAGCGACCCAGTCATGACGCCAGATCTATTTTTCGAAGGCATCACTGCGATCTTCTACCTGTCGTCGCTGACTCTGTTGCTGCCCGGCTTCGCCGCCACCCTCATCGCCCGAGCCGAATCGTCGGCGGCCGCCGTTGGCTTCGTTCTTGCCGCGATTCTTGTGTCGTGGTTCCGATTCTCCGGAAACCTGGCCGAGCCGCCCACACGTGTGTTGGCCGCAGCAATGGTCGTCTCGATCATTGGCTTAGTGATCCCGCTCGTCCGGCGCGTCAACCTAGTCACGGGCGCGGCGGGTGCCGTATGCGGCGGTGTTGCTGCGTTGTCATGGTGGCCCGCGCTGAGCACCCATGCCGGGCCAGTGTTTGTCGACCTGCCAACCAGCGATGCCAGGGGGCTCGCCGAACTCACTATCTATATGGTCGGCATCTTCGCACCGCTCATTTTGGGTGCAAGCGCGCTCGCCATCACCCCAAACGCAACGACACTGCCGTTCCGTCCGCTCATGTTGTTCAGCGGTGCCGCCGTCCTCGGCGTGTTCACACTGCTGCTGTTTTCGGGAACGATGCCCGACCTCGCCACATGGCTAGGCGAACGCACGATGGACACACTGGGCGCTGGCTAAGTGTTTACTGGTTAGCCACTTCGGCGAGGCGATCGGCTTCAACCACATCGAATTCGAGATACTCCTCGCCGGTGTCGACCCAGTCTTCAAACTGGCTGACGTTCATCTCATCGAAGCGCTTGCGGAGCCAGCCGTCGTTGGCGTCGAGTAAGCCAAGCTTCTTGCAGTTCGGCACGATCTTCGCGAACAGCAACTGCTGGAACGGATCCTGGTTCTTGTCTTCCATCCAGAAGGTCTTGATCGCTTCCTTCGAGTCGACACCCATCTTTTCCCACACCTCTTGGCGCAGGAACCGATCTCGCATGCGAAGCGCTGCCTCATACGCAAACTCTTGGCGCTCAAAGAGCTCTTTCTCGCTTAGCTCTGCGTAATACTCCTGCAGGCTCAACACGCCGAAGGCCACGTGCCTGGCTTCATCTGAAATAACGTAGCGAAGCAACCGCTTCAGCAGTGGGTCTTGCGTCATGTTCATCGCGTGCCCAAAGGCGGCGAGTGCGAGTCCCTCAACCATGACCTGCATACCCAAGTAGGTCATGTCCCAACGGTGGTCGGCGATGATGTCATCGAGTAGCGATGACAGGTGGTAGTTGACGGGGTAGAAGTGGCCCTCGCGAGTGTCGAGGTACTTGGCAAAGACTTCGACGTGGCGTGCTTCGTCCATGACCTGGGTCGCGGCGTAGTACTTGGCATCGATCCACGGCACGGTTTCGACGATCTTGGCCGTGCAGATCAACGCGCCCTGCTCGCCGTGCATGAATTGGCTCAACGACCAGTTGTTGGTCTCGGCCTCCAGCTCCATCCACTCTTTTTCGCCCCACTTGGCGAACGACGTGCCTTCTACCTCGATGCCGAGGAGACGAAGTGTCTCTGCATTAGGAATCTCGGCTTCGGCCATCGCCTTCTCTTGATCGAACTCAATCGTCCAATCAAGGTCGGTCTCACCATTCCACTGAGCGCCCTTTGCCTTTTCGTACAGCTTGCTGAGACCTGGTCGAGCACCCTTTTCGTAATCCCATGTAAAGATCGACTCGGCGTTGCTCTTCACGTGGTGAACCAGCGCGCCGATATCTGAGTTGCTCATCTCAAGGATGTCATCGAGTGGCTCTTCAACTGCAGTCATGGGACTCCTTGGGTGCGGCGAGTTCAACGAACCGTACACTGTAAGTTTTACGGTGTAAAGAACGTAACGTGCCTATCGGCACGTTTCCCGCACCCTTGACCTCCCCGACTTTTGGCACCGCGACTTCGGTCCGATGGCCCGCGTAGGCTGAGGCGATGTTTGCGTATCACTTGGCTGAGTTCAACATTGCAAAGGCCAAAGGACCAACTGATAGCTCGGTCATGGCGGAATTCATGTCCAACCTCGACCGGATCAACGCGCTGGCCGAGGAATCTCCAGGATTCGTCTGGCGGTTCCAAACCGAGGATGGCGACGCCACATCGGTGCGTGCCTTCGACGACCCCGACCTCCTTCTCAACCTCAGCACCTGGGAGTCAGTCGAGTCGTTCAAGAATTACGTCTACAAGTCCGACCACGCATCGTTCCTGCCGCGGCGCCGCGAGTGGTTCGAACCGATAGCCGGCCTTCCCATCATGGTGATGTGGTGGGTGCCAGCTGGAGCGAAACCGTCGACCGATGAATGCATCGCGAAGCTCAACCACCTTCAAGGTCATGGACCAACGCAAGACGCGTTCACGTTCCGCAACACCTTTCCGCCGCCCGCTGACTAGCCAGCGTGTTCTCTAGTCGGCAGCATGAAACGCAGGATCGTGCACTGGCTCATCGCCCTCTCTCATCATCGGCAAGTACAGCTCATCAAAGGTGGCGAAGATGGCGTCAAGCGGCAGGTCTTGATAGACGCCACGGTCATTGACGTACTCCATATGACGGTTACCCGACTCGTCGAATGGATGCATGACCGCATCAGTCTCGCCATCGAACGTCAGCACTTTCGTACCGAAGCGCTCACACATCGATTTGTTGAACGCTGACGATGCCTTCAACCACTTCCCGTCGACGAACAGCACGCTGTAGCCATGCCAGGCGAACAGCGAAGTCCCCATTGACGCTTGGAGTTTCTCGGACTGGAGATGGTTCTGCACGTCGGCAAATCCCAGTCGGGCCGGGATTCCGAGCGACCGAGCACCTGCAGTTAACAGAATCGACTTTGGTATGCACCAACTCTGCGATCCAGCAAGAATTGCGCTTGCCTTATAGTCGGCTTCGTTTCGAGAGAGGCCATAGGGGTCGTACCGAAAACCATCCCTAACTGCTTCAAACAGCGCTATCGCTCTGTCCTTCTCGGTGGCGTGGCCCGCGGCCGCTTCGGCCGCGAATGCCATAACACTCGGCTCCTGCGAGTCGAGGAAGAACGATGAGGCGAGGTCGGCGCCAGTTGGTGGGCTAGTGAGCGCAACGGTTTCCATGACGGAACGCTAGCCATCATCGTTGGTCTGGTCGAACTGCGGCTGTTACGCCGACAGGATCACTAAGAACTGGCCGCCGCCTGCCTCAATCGAAGTGGCGCAGTCGAGTGTCGGTTCGAGTCGCGAGATTCGATCAACGAGCCACGCTCCGGCGGCTTCGGCGTCGGCTTGGGTCAGGCAGCGTCCCATCGCTTCTCGTCCGCCCTTGCGCTCGAGGCGTTCGACACTTCCGATGATGGCGGCGGGGTCGGCAACGAAGAACCGTTCAGGCCACTCGATGGCGGGCGCAACCGCGCCTTTCCCTGTGTTGCACATCCGATGGGCGAGCCGTTCTTGCACTGGGCCTGCGGCTCGTTGCTTCGATTTCGACTTTGCCTTCGACTTCGTGATTCGGCTGTCGACACTGGGGCCGAGGTCGTCATTCACCGAGCGGTCGTGGTCAACAGCCTCGTCACAGAGCCAGCACCGCCAGCCGTCACGCTCGCCGATCTCTTCGATACCGCGCGGACCTGCGTTTGGAGTTCCCTTGGAGCGTGCCATCTCCAGACTGTAGAACTGATCAGTGTAAACACCCCAGTAACGGGGAGTTTACACTGATCAGTTCGCCGCAGGTTGGTTCGAGGGGCTACCTTCACGGTCGTGCGTAGCCCCAAAGACTTCTTCAAACCACTTGCCGTCGGTGCCCCTGTACCCGTGAGCGAGGTGCCGTTCAAGCCATCTCGGATGATCCACTTCTTTCCGCCATCGAACGCCAAGATGGTTGCCAAGGTGCCCGCCATCGCCCCAACGGTCGACATCCTGTTGGGCAACCTCGAAGACGGCGTACCCGCTACTGACAAAGAGGCCGCTCGAGCCGGCATGATCGAGGTGGCCAAGACCGTCGACATGGGCGACACCCAGCTCTGGACCCGCGTCAACTCGCTCGACTCGCCATGGGGCCTCGACGACATCTACAGCATCGTCACCGAGGTTGGCGACAAGATCGACGTCATCATGGTGCCAAAGGTCGAGGGCCCGGAAGACATCCACTACATGGACCGTCTCCTGGCTCAACTCGAAGCCAAGGCCGGACTCAAGCAGCCGATCCTGATTCACGCCATTCTCGAAACTGCCCGCGGCGTCGCCAACGTCGAAGAGATCTGTGGGGCATCACCCCGCATGCAAGGTCTCTCGCTCGGACCGGCCGATCTTGCCGCTAACCGTCGAATGAAAACCACCCGCGTTGGCGGCGGCCACCCCGGCTACCTCGTTCGTCAGGACCCACTCGACGGCGACATCAACAGCGACCGCACCACGTACCAGCAAGACCTCTGGCACTACACGATCGCTCGCATGGTCGACGCCTGCGTTATGCACGGGATTCTTCCGTTCTATGGGCCGTTCGGCGACATCAAAGACACCGTGGCCTGTGAAGACCAGTTCCGCAACGCGTACCTCCTCGGTTGCGTCGGCGCCTGGTCGCTCCACCCCGTCCAGATCGACATCGCCAAGCGCGTATTCTCGCCAGATCCAGCTGATGTCGCCCACGCCACTCGCGTCATCGAGGCCATGGGCGACGGCACTGGCGCCCTCATGCTCGACGGCAAGATGGAAGACGATGCGTCGGTCAAGCAGTGTCACGTGATCGTTGAGCTCGCGAAGGACCTCGCTTCACGAGATCCAGAACTCGCCGCTCTCTACGGTTTCTAACGACGCGGCCATCGGCCGCTCCTACACGCTCCCCATTTTTGCGAGAAGGTTCATCATGAAGGTCCGTCGCTCAGTTCTCTACATGCCAGCCGCCAACGAGCGGGCGCTTGAGAAAGCGAAGTCGCTCCCGACCGATGCGCTCATCTTCGACCTCGAAGACGCGGTCGCTCCAGATGCCAAAGAAGCCGCTCGAGCAAATGCCGTGGCCGCGGCTGGTTCAGGCGAGTACGGACACCGTGAGGTGACCATCCGGTCAAACGGGCTCGACACTCCATGGGGAGAGGACGACCTCAAGGCCATAGCGACCTCAGGAGCGACGAGCGTCGTGATGCCGAAAGTTGGGTCAGTCGCGTATCTCGATGAGATCTCGGCCATTCTCGACACAGCCGGGGCACCAGCAGAGCTGACTATCTGGGCCATGATCGAAACCCCAACCGCCATCCTCGACGCCCGTGCAATCTGCGCCCACCCACGGGTCGAGGTTCTCGTCATGGGCACCAACGACTTGTATAGGGAGCTTCACGCGCAGATGGTGCCGAGCCGCCACCCAGTCCTCCCACATCTCGCAACTGCGGTTTTGGCGGCGAGAGAAGCGGGCAAGATGATCCTCGACGGGGTCTACAACAATGTGCGTGATCCCGAGGGGTTCGAGGCCGAAGCAGTGCAGGGATTCGAAATGGGCTTCGACGGCAAGACGCTCGTGCATCCAACACAAGTCGAGCCGACCAACACGATCTGGGCGCCGTCAGAAGACGAGATCGAGCACGCTCGTCGTGTTATCGAAGCGTTCGATGCCGCTCAGGCCGAGGGCAAGGGTGTGGCCACGGTCGACGGCAAGATGATTGAGAACCTTCACGTCGCCAACGCCCAACGGGCACTCACCACCGCCGACGCCATCGCCGCCCTCACGTAGCGGCCTCGCCGACCTCGCTTGACGAACGGTCCCGAGTGTTTCCGAACACTTGGGGGTCTGACCCCCAAGTGTTCGTTTTTGTGCGTGGGACGCCGGGAGCTAGGTTTGCGCGATGCGGATCTCGGTTTCAGTTGGCAGTGCGTACTACAACGGCGACAACTGGCAGGAGCTCGTGAGCTTCGTCCAGGCCGCCGACCGACTCGGACTCGACAGCGTCTGGTCGGCTGAAGCGTGGGGCATGGACGCAGTCTCGTCCCTCGGCTATCTGGCGGCAAAGACCGAGAACATCAGACTCGGCGCCGGCATCATGCAGATCAGTGCCCGCACCCCAGCGATGACGGCCATGACGGCGCTCGCACTCGACCGTCTCTCCGACGGCCGATTCAACCTCGGGCTCGGCGTAAGCGGACCGCAGGTAGTCGAAGGCCTCCACGGAGCGCCATTCGCCAAGCCACTGAGCCGGCTACGTGAATACATCGAGATTGTGCGGATGGCAATGAACGGCGAACGCATCATCTATGACGGCGCTCACTACGAGCTGCCCCGACCCGGCGGCGAGGGCAAAGCGCTCAAACTCTCCACCCCACCAAACCCGAACCTTCCGATCTATCTCGCCACACTCGGACCGAAATCGCTCGAACTGACGGGCGAGCTTGCGAACGGCTGGCTCGGTACTTCGTTCATTCCCGAACATGGCGACATCTTCCTCGACCAGATAGCGAAAGGTGCCACCAAGGCGGGGCGGACACTCGACGACATTGACATCCATATCAATGCGCAGCTTGCCGTGTCCGACGACGTCGACATGCTCCTCGACCGGGCCCGAGGCGGCATGGCGTTCACCCTTGGAGCAATGGGTTCGTCGAAAACCAACTTCTACAACGCCGCATACTCCCGAGCCGGCTACGAAGACATCGCCAAGGAAGTCCAACGGCTGTGGGTTTCGGGCGACAAGGCCGCCGCGACCGCGGCGGTGCCTGATGAGCTTCTGCTATCGACCTACCTCATCGGCACCGAAGAGATGGTCCGGGATCGGGTAAAGGCCTACGCCGACGCTGGTGTCAACGTGCTTCGCATTGCCGCCCAAGGCAAGACCGCCGCAGAGCAGATTGCCCATCTTGAGATGGCAACCGATCTCATCCGATCGGCAACGAACGGTGACTAGCGGTTCGCCCGCGGTGCGGGGAGAACCGAGGCGACAAGAACCGTCGCAGCCATTGTGAGAATCATCTCGCCCAGACCAAGCGTCGGCAAGCTGGTCGATCCCCGACGATCGATGACCTGACCCATTAGCCAGGGAATTGAGGCTGCTCCAAGTCCAGCCGCGGCGAGGAATACAGACATGGATTGCCCCGTCAGGTGTACCCGTCGTTCCGCATAGAGAAGCATGGTCGGGAACTGCGGCGCTACACCTGCACCCACGAGAGCTACCCCGACGAACACCAAGGGGCCGGAATGATTGGCAAGAAGTAACATCACGGCACCGGAGGCTGCGACCGTCACAGAGGTAAACAGCACCTGCGCTGGCACTGCTCGGTGGCCGATGAACGCGACGAGCAATCGACAAAGCGTGAACGCTCCCCAGAAGCCCGCAGTAACGACCGCGGCGTTAGATCCAGTGTCGTCGACGTAGGTAAACACCCAGCCACCGAATCCGACTTCTGCACCAACGTACACAAAGAAGAAAAGCGCGACCACGGCCAGTTGCACGAACGTTGGCACCGGCCCTCCGCCTCCGTCTTCCGCGCTCGTCGGTGATGGCGCTACGGGCCCAAAGAAAACTGCGAGACCAACCAGTGTGCCGAGAACAAGCACTGGGATGAAGCCAGCAGCAAGGCCGCCAGTGGATGAGACTGACCCGTCGATGAGGATCGGGGCTGCGAACGCACCGAACCCGAACATGAGGTGCAATACGTTCATATTGCGGGTTGCACCAGCACCTCCGTGCCAAAGAAGCAACGTGTTGCCGCCGACATCGATGGCAGATCCCATGATGCCGAGCGTGAAGGCGACCACGACGAGTAAGTACAGGCTGGCGGGAAATGCTAAAGCCATTGCCGCAAACCCGAATCCGGCTGCTCCCAACCCGAAAAGGCGGTGCCCAAAACCCCGGTCATAGAGCTTGCCCACAATGAGCGCTCCGCAGAAACCACCTGCTGCGCTGGCCGGGAAGAGAATGGCGATCTGGCCATCGCTGGCGCCCGTCGTCTCTCTGAGTGTCGGCAGCGCCGGTCCGAGGATGCTGAATCCAAACCCGAGAATTATGTACGAAACGAAATAGAACGGGATCGGGCCATTCCGCCACAGCCCGCTGACGGACAGATCGCTCCGATCGGCTACAGCCGCGACACACCGTCGGCAATTGCCGCGTGATACACCGCTTCGGCGACCCGCTTGGGAACGCTCTTGTCGAACACCGAAGGAACAACCCACTCGGCGCAAAGCTCGTCATCGGTGACCGCAGCCGCAATTGCCGCTGCCGCTGCCACTTTCATGCCTTCAGTAATATCGCTGGCCCGAGCGTCAAGGGCGCCTCGGAAAATGCCAGGGAACGCCAACACGTTGTTGATCTGGTTCGGATAGTCGCTTCGGCCGGTTGCCATCACGGCGACCAGGCCTTCGACCTGCTCTGGCAAGATCTCAGGATCGGGATTGGCCATTGCGAACACGATGGCGTCGGAGTTCATTGCGGCAACATCATCTCGACTTAGGATTCCCGGTCCCGAGACGCCGATGAACACATCGGCTCCCACGATGACATCGCTCAGTGATCCTTGACGACGCTCACGGTTGGTGTTTTCAGCAAACCACTCCTTGGCGAAGTTGAGGTTCTCACGCCCCTCATAGATGGCACCCATGCGGTCGGTGCCAACGACGTCCGTTGCGCCCGCGTTGAGCAGAATCTTGCCAATCGCCATACCGGCGGCACCCATGCCAGCAATAACAATGCGGACGTCTTCGAGTTTTTTCCCCACAAGGCGAAGGGCGTTCTCAAGGGCTGCGAGGGTTACGACCGCCGTTCCGTGTTGGTCGTCGTGGAAGACCGGAATATCGAGCGCTTCTTTCAGAGCATCTTCAATAATGAACGCACCGGGGGCCGCGATGTCTTCGAGGTTGATACCGCCAAACGTTGGGGCAAGTCGCTTGACCGTCTCGATCACTTCTTCTGGCGAACTCACATCGAGGCAGATTGGGAATGCATCCACGCCAGCGAATTCCTTGAACAGCAGCGCCTTACCCTCCATCACTGGCAACGCAGCCTTCGGCCCAATGTTGCCAAGCCCAAGAACTGCAGTGCCGTCGGTAACAATGGCGACTGTGTTCTTTCGGATCGTGAGCTCGTCAGCAAGTCGCTCATCAGCGGCAATGGCGTTGCAAACTCTGGCCACGCCAGGGGTGTAGGCCATTGACAGATCGTCGCGATCGCCGACCGAGCAGAGGGGCAGGACTTCGATCTTGCCGCCCTCGTGCATGCGGAAGGTTCGGTCCCACCAATCGTTGAGGGTGACACCGTCAACGGCTTCGACCGCCGCGACGACATCTTTCTGGTGCGACTCGCTGCTGCAGTTGACGACGATGACTCGCTCGAGGGTCGGGCCCTTCGCCACGAATCCGTCAACAGCAAAAATGTTGCCTCCGCTCACACCAATAGCAGTGGTGAGAAGCCCGAGCACGCCTGGCTTGTTGGCCAGGGTGACTTTGAGCGAAATCGAATACTGAGTTGCGGGGACACCAGACATAGTGGCGAAACCTACCAAGGGATTCCAACCGTTACGTAGCCCAGCCTCCTACATCCGTCGCAGAAGATCTTCCTTTTTCTGTTGAAACTCGACGTCGGTAAGCGCTCCGCGCTGGCGGAGATCGTCGAGCTTCGCAATTTGGTCGGGAATCGACTCGGTCTGGCCAGTTGCCGGCTGAGACGCGATGTTCTTGCCAACCCGGTCGAACTTGCGGTTCTCGTTGGCTTCCATCTGTTGGTAAATCTCGTTTTGTACGTCAATCGGACGGCGAATGTCGTTGAAGGTTGAGCTGCCTTCTTCGCTGGCGGATTCAAGTTCGAGATCGCCAGAGCCAATCATGCGCTCAAACAAGGTCTGGCGAAAGAAGACGGTGTTGATCCGTTCGAGCGGGATCTCGATGCCCTCTCGCGAAAATACGCCATGGCGGCTAATGAGGCGGTCAGTCGTGACGACAAAGTTAGTTGTTGTCCAGACCACGTAGCGGAACCCAAACCACATCAGCGATGCGAGGATTGCTACGCCCGCGATCAGATTGAAGGCACCCACGTCAGTGTAAATGAGCGCAACAACGCCCAACGCGATGGACGCAACGACGGCGATCATTTGGCGTACGAAGAACCACCAATGAGGGCGCAGGTCGAGGACGATCTGCTCGTGACCGTGGAGATTTTCTTGTGGATAGGGCACTACGAAAGCTTACTACTGTCCGGCGCCCACCACAGAACGACTGTCACACTCCGCAGCTATGGTCTGTCTCGATGGATCCTGATCGCCTCCTTGGCGCCTTAAACGCAAGTCAACGTGAAGCGGTGACCACCGATGGCGCCCCTGTGGTCGTCCATGCAGGTGCCGGGTCAGGCAAAACCAGAGTCCTCACTCGCCGCATCGCATGGCGTGTTGCCGTTGGCCAAACTGACCCCCAACGCGTCCTCGCCCTCACCTTCACTCGCAAGTCTGCGGGCGAGCTCCGAAGTCGGCTCTTTCAGCTCGGCCTCCGCGAGCAAGTTGTCGCTGGCACGTTCCACGGAGTCGCACTCATGCAACTCCGTCGTCGTTGGGCTGAGCGCGGAGTCGAACCCCCAACGCTCGTTGATCGCAAGTATCGCATGGTCTCTCAGCTCCTCGGGCGCCGGAAAGGCGTTGAGCCGCTCGACGTCGTCGCCGAAATCGAGTGGGCCAGGGCACGACTGGTTGGCCCAAACGACTACGCCGCCGCAGCTCAGTTGGCAGGGCGCACACCGCCAATTCCAGCTGCCGACATGTCAGAGATCCTCGAGAAGTACCAGCAAGAGAAGCGCAGGCGGCGCCTCGTCGACTTCGACGATCTTTTGGCCCTCGCGATTCGCGACATTCAGAGCGACCCTGACTACGCAGCCTCGATCCGGTGGCGCCACCGCCATCTCTACGTCGACGAGTTTCAAGACGTCAACCCGCTCCAATTCGAGCTGCTCCGAGCGTGGCGAGGCGACACCAAAGACCTTTTCGTAGTGGGCGATCCGAACCAGGCCATTTACGGCTGGAACGGCGCCGACCCCCAGCTCTTGCAACGATTTGCGAATCGCGAACCGGGCACCACGGTGATCACGCTCACTGACAACTACCGATCGACGCCCCAAATCCTCATGCTGGCGAATGCTTCGCTCGAGGGTAAAGGCGGCCAACTCGTTGCGAATCAGCCAGATGGCATTCTCCCGGTCATCACGACCTATCCAACTGACGCGGCCGAAGCAGCCGGCATCGCCGAGGCTGTCGTGAGCGCCAAAACTGGTGCCGAACCCTGGGCCCATCAGGCAGTGCTCGTTCGGACTAACGCCCAGCTCGTTGCCATCGAACAGGCACTCGCCACACTCCGCGTACCCGTCAGAGTACGCGGCGGCACCGGCCCCCTTGGCTCCCAAGAGGTGAAAGACGAACTCCGTCAGATGGGCCGGCCCGGTGTCCGGGTCGCCATGGCCCTCGCCAATCTCGACACCGTGCTCGACAACGAACCCACCGAGGCAACTCAGTCAGAACTCGAACGACGAGCCAACCTCACCGCGCTGAGCCGCCTCGTCCATGAGTATCTGACAATCGACATGGAGCCAAGCGGCCCCAACCTCATGGCCTGGATCGCAACGATCCGAGGCAGCGAGGTCGACAACGATCGAGATGCCGTCGAGCTGGCAACATTCCACTCGGCCAAAGGGCTCGAATGGCCCGTCGTCCACGTTGCTGGCCTCGAAAAGGGGTATGTACCGATCAGCTACGCCAAGACAGGAGGCCAACTCGCCGAAGAACAGCGATTGCTCTACGTTGCGCTCACTCGAGCAGAGCGGCAGTTGCGACTCTCGTGGGCCAGCGAGCGGGCGTTCGGCATGAAGAACGTCAAGCGCCAGGCTTCGCCGTATCTACCGACGATTGAGTCGGCGCTCGAACACTTGCGCAGGGGCTACAAACCAAGCGATTGGCGGGCGGGCGTCGCTACATCGCGTGCGAGCCTGCCAAAAACTGTCGACCGAAACCCAGTGTCCGATCCAGTATTCGATGCACTCCGCGACTGGCGTCGGCGAAGAGCGAAAGCGGCCGATGTTCCGGCCTACGTCATCTTCAATGACAAGACACTGCGGGCAATTGCGAAGGTTCAACCAACGTCAAAAGCGAAGCTCGCATCGGTGTCGGGAATCGGGCCAGCGAAGCTTGAGCGGTTTGGTGACGAAGTCATCAACCTCGTCAAAGAACACTCCTAACCAGCAACTGGCTGTCAACCTATGAGTCGCGCTCCTGCACCATTCGCGCCAGCTTCGCAAAGTCGATGCTGATAAAGACAGCAGTCGATTCAGCGCACAAGGTCTCACCGGCGTACATCTGAGCCGACACAAAGATCTTTCGTCCCTCAACCCGGTCGAGGACGGCGGCAATCCGAAGTGGCTCCCGGATTGGGGTCGGCGATCGATAGACAACAGTGAGGGTGCCGGTCATTCCCGGGCTTCCGCCCAACGCCTGGGCTGCTCCCATAACCTCGTCGAAAGCAGCCGAGATCCAGCCACCGTGCACCGATCCAGGGGCCCCTTCGTAGGCCGAGCCAAATATGACCTCTCCAATGACCTCACCAGTCGATTCGTCGTAGCTCATCACCAGTGGCGGAGCGAGGGGGTTCGCCTTGCCGACTATGGGGCTGTAGTCGGTGTGTCCCGAAGGGGGCCCACCGTCACTCGCGCTTCCACCAGCAGTTGAGGCCTCGGAGTAACCCTCATACGACCTGCCATGTGGAAACTGTTCAAGCGTTTCAACGGTTGCCATCAGCTGGTCACGAACTTCGGTAAGCCGCTCGTCTGGTGCCTTGGTGTCGACCAGATGCTCAATTATTGAACGCATCGCAGCGCCAACGTCTTGCGCAAGCTGGCGTCGCGACGAAGGCGGCTCGACATCGCCGAAGAAGGTCTCGTGGGCTCGCGTACTGGTTGGGTCTGGCGTGCGATCGCTCATGACCGCGCCCCTGAAGGAACGCCTCGGTAGGCGGCCAGCACTGGGCAGTGGTCGCTTGGCTTCGTGCCTTTTCTCCCGTTGCGATCGACGACGTCGAGCGTGCATCGCTTTGCCAGGTCGGCGGTCGAGAGCAGATAATCGATTCGGATGCCTTCCCGCTTGTGAAAGCGGCCAGCCTGATAGTCGTAGTAGCTGTACAGCTTCGGATCGTCGAGCCGGTCGCGGAACGTATCGGTCAGTCCCCACGCTTTCACCGCTTCAAGGGCAGAGCGTTCCGCTGGCGTGACGTGCGTAGATCCTTCGAATACATCCCGGTCCCACACATCTATGTCGGCAGGAGCAATATTCCAGTCACCGGCCACGATCAGGTCGTCGCTTGGGCTCGCGGTTGTGTTGAGGTGCTGCACAAGGCGTTCAAGCCACGAGAGTTTGTAGTGGTAGTGATCGTGGCCAACTTCGCGCCCGTTCGGCACATAGACGCTGTGTATCCGCACCCCGCCACAAGTCGCCGAGATCAGCCGGGCGTCAGGATCGGGATCGATTCCATCGGCGAAGCCGTTGATCGGGTTATCGATGCCGACTCGCGACAAGATCGCCACCCCGTTCCAACGCCCCTCGCCGTGGTGTATTGATTCGTAGCCGAGCTCAGTAAACGCGGCGTGAGGAAACGCCTCATCGGCCAGCTTTGTCTCTTGAAGACAGACCACATCAGGATTGACCTCAGCGAGCCAAGGCTCGACCCTCGGCATTCTGGCTTTCAGCGAGTTAACGTTCCACGTTGCCACGAGCATTGCACCGACAGTATTGGCAACTTTCCGGGATTGGAAGCTGAGATCGGAAACGATCGTGTCCACGAATCAAACGACCGCGACACAACGGGCTAGGCTCACGCACGTGTCGACCACAAACGAACCAGCTGCGTCCGGGCCAAACGCCTGGCTGATCGAGGAAATGCACCAGCAGTATCTCTCGAACCCCAAATCGGTGCCGCCCTCGTGGCAGAAGGCCTTCGCGAATGGCTCAGCACCAAACGGGTCAACGCCGAATGGCATCGGGTCAGCCCCGCCGCCAGCTGCTCCAGCAGCGACCCCACAGCCGGCCCTTCCGGTCGCGGCGACGCCACCGGCGCCAGCACCGGCCCCCGCGCCTGCTGCTCCCGCTGATGCGCCGGCCGCGGCCGCCGAGGTGCCCGAGCTTGGGGACCAGTTGCGTGGCGTAGCGGCCCGCATCGTCACCAACATGGAGTCGAGCCTCACGGTTCCGACCGCAACGAGTTTCCGTGAAGTTCCGGCCAAGCTCCTCGAGATCAACCGCAATATTCTGAACAATCATCTCCGACGAGTCCGTGGTGGCAAGGTCAGCTTTACCCACGTCATTGGCTACGCCATCGTTCGAGCCATCGCCGACGCGGTCCCGGCGATGAACAGCACATATCTCGAGGGCAAAGACGGAAAGCCGCGCGTCGTACGTGGCGGTTCAATTAACGTTGGCATCGCCGTTGATCAACAGAAGGCAGACGGCTCGCGCACCTTGATGGTGCCCGTCATAAAAAATGCCGGATCGATGAACTTCTCCGAATGGGTCGACGCCTACGAAGGGCTCATCAAGAAGGTCCGAGATAACAAAATCGGTATCGACGACCTCATGGGCGCCACGGTCAGTATCACGAACCCCGGCACCATCGGCACGGTGCAATCAGTCCCTCGATTAATGCCGGGCCAGGGAACGATCGTTGGACTTGGGGCCATTGGTTACCCAACTGAATTTCAGGCCGCCGATCCTCGTATCATCGCCCAGCTCGGTATCTCGAAGGTTGTAACGATCACCTCGACCTACGACCACCGAATCATTCAAGGGGCAGAGTCCGGTTTGTTCCTCAAGAAGGTGCACGAACTCCTTCTCGGCGAAGACGACTTCTACACCAATGCGTTCGACGATGTGAACGTCCCGTACGAGGCGGTCAAGTGGCGTGTCGACCATGGAGCGACCGACAAAGACGACATCGAGGGCGCGTACGCCAAGCAGCTCGCAGTAAACACACTCATCAATCAATATCGTGTCCGCGGCCACCTCATCGCCAACACAAACCCGCTCAATGACGGAGCACGTGTAACCCATCCCGAGCTCGACCCCGCAACATTTGGACTCACGATCTGGGATCTCGACCGAGAGTTCCTCACCGGTATCACCGACGGCGTCTACGCCTCGGTTGGCGGGCATGCCACACAAATGGCGCTCGGCAAGATTCTCGGCGTTCTGCGCGACGCCTATTGCCGCTCCATCGGCATTGAGTACATGCACATCGCTGATCCAGAGGAGAAGCGCTGGATCCAAGAACAGGTCGAGGACGGACTACCAGATTTCTCCCGCGACCAGCAACACCACATCCTCGAGCGGCTGACCGCGGCCGAGGCTCTCGAGAAGTTTCTCGCCAGTCGCTACGTCGGCCAGAAGCGATTCGGCCTCGAAGGGACCGAAAGCGCGATTCCGATCATCGACGCACTTCTGACTGAAGCGGCCGACTTTGGCCTTGAAAAGGCCATTATTGGTATGGCGCACCGTGGCCGCCTCAACGTCCTTATCAACATCATGGGCAAGGACCAGTCTCAGCTGTTCACCGAGTTTGAAGGCAACATAAACGCGGAGTCGGTCCAGGGTGCAGGCGATGTCAAGTACCACCTCGGCTTCAGTGGCGTCCACAGCAGCCCTTCCGGAAACGATCTCGACATTCAGCTCTCGGCCAATCCATCGCACCTCGAGGCTGTCGGCCCCGTGGTCGTCGGGATGGCACGGGCGCATATGGACCGAAGCGACGCGGGCAACTACCCCGCACTGGCATTGATCCTGCACGGCGACGCAGCATTCGCCGGCCAAGGCGTCGTCCCCGAAACGCTCAACCTTTCCCAAATCCACGGCTACAAAGTCGGCGGATCGGTCCACCTCGTCATCAACAACCAGCTCGGCTACACGACTGCTCCTCACCAGTCTCGCTCGTCTGATTATTCGACCGACGTCGCCAAGATGGTGCAAGCACCGATCTTCCATGTCAACGCCGATGACCCTGAGGCGTGCGTTCGGGTCGCTCAGCTCGCATTCGCGTATCGCCAGCGATTCCACAAAGACGTGGTGATCGACATGATCGGTTACCGCCGCCATGGCCACAATGAAGGCGACGATCCGAGCTACACCCAACCGCTTATGTATCGCAAGATTGCGGCCAGACCATCGGCCCGCACTCAATACACCCAGGCCCTCATCGACCGCGGCGACATTTCCGTCGCTGAGGCCGAGAGCGCCATGGACTATTTCCAGGAACTCCTGCAATCCGGCCTCGATGCCACTCGTGAATCGGCACCACCCGAGGGTCTCCTGGCGAAGCCTTCGCCTCCAGCTCTCGGAGTTCTCCCCCACGTAAACACCGGCGTCTCACGAGAGGCCCTCGACCGGGTATACGCCGCGCTCAGCTCGAGCCCCGAGGGCTTCACGGTGCATCCCAAGCTTGCGAAGCAGCTTCGCACTCGCGACAAGATGTGGGCGAGCGGCGAAGTCGACTGGGCCCTCGGTGAGCTCTTTGCCTATGGCTCACTCGTCGCGGAGGGCACGTCGGTCCGGCTCGCAGGCCAAGATTCACGTCGTGGCACATTCGCTCACCGCCACGCCACGATTCACGATTACGAAAACGGCCACGAGTACGCACCCCTGTCAGCACTGGAGAGCGACCACACCGACTTCTGGGTGTACGACTCAACCCTTTCTGAGTACGCAGCACTCGGCTTCGAGTACGGGTACTCGCTGCAGAGCCCCGACACACTCGTGCTTTGGGAGGCTCAGTTTGGCGACTTTGTAAACGGAGCACAGATCATCATCGACCAGTTCTTGGTTGCTGGCGAAGACAAATGGAAGGAGCAAGTCGGGCTCGTCATGTTGCTTCCTCACGGATACGAGGGCCAGGGTCCCGAGCATTCATCCGGCCGCCTTGAGCGCTTCTTACTGCTGTGCGCAGAAGACAATATTCAGATTGTTAACGCAACAACGTCGGCACAGTTCTTCCACCTGCTTCGCCGCCAGATGGTGCGCGATGTTCGCAAGCCACTCGTCGTCTTCACTCCGAAGTCCGGGCTGCGAGCAAAGTGGTCTCGAAGCCCAGTTGCCGATTTCCTCGCCGGCTCCTTCGAAGAAGTGCTCGACGATCCTGCGATCACAGACCCCGCAGCCGTTCGCCGCGTCGTGTTTGCGTCTGGCAAGGTTGCAGCCGAAGCAGTCGAGAGGCGCGACGAGTTGGGGGCAGCAGCGGCCGTCGTCCGCGTCGAGCAGCTCTATCCTTGGCCGTTCGACGCCGTGTCGGAGGTCCTTGAGCGATACAGCAATGCAAGCGAGATCGTGTGGCTGCAGGAAGAGCCTGAAAACATGGGTGCGTGGAACGCAGTCAAGGGTCGCCTCTACGAAATACATGGTGACACCCACACGATCCGACGAGTGTCCCGACACGAGTCCGGAAGCCCCGCTACCGGCTCAGCGGCGATTCACCGCCAAGAGCAAGCGGAGCTGCTCGACCGAGCGTTTACAGGAATCGGCGAGGCATAGGCGCAAGTTAACGCGTTTCCCCACTGCGGTCGCGCTGTGTCAAACTAAGCGCCATGCCGCGTCGTAACCTCTTTTCTCTGGCCCTCCTTGGAGTTCTCGCGCTCACCGGTGGCCTTCTATTCGCGACAAAAGACCAATGGTCGTGGTTCGTTGCTGATGGCGATCCCGTCGTCACTAATGTCGATGCGCCAACTCTTGACGACATTGATGCTGACACTGAACTGCTCTACCGCATCACCCCAGACAACGGATCGGTCGTTTCCTACGAGGTGGCTGAAAAGCTCGCAGGCAAGGCCCAGATCGCTGTCGGCACCACCACTGTCCTTGCGGGTGACATCGTGGTCAATCCCGAAGACCCAGCAAAAAGCCGAATCGGCACCGTCGTGGTCAATGTCAATGTTCTGACTTCCGGCTCGAAGCTTCGGGACAAACGAATTCGCCATGACTATCTTGAGTCGAGCCACTTTCCCTTCGCCACATTTGAGCCAACGAGCGTGACGGGCCTGCCAACATCAGTGGCCGACGACGACACAGCCGACCTGACGATCACGGGCAACTTGATCGTCAAAGGAATCTCGGCGCCCGCCACATTTGTTGGGGACGCAACAATCTCGGCCGACCGGCTGACGGCCAAGGTCACCGGCACCGTGTTGCTCTCTACATACGGCGCAGGACCAATATCAATCTCCGGCCTTGCGAGCACCGGCGACAAAGTCGCACTGACCTTCGATCTAGTTGCCGACCGAATAGCCATCGATGCTCCTGAGTTTGATGGAAGCGAACTCGCAGTCCAGCCAACGACGGTGTCCATCGAAGCAGGCGAGTTCTCGACGACGATCCAGCCGATTCTTGAGGCCCGCTGCGTGTCCTGTCATACAACGGGAGGTCCTGGCGCAACAACATGGGAACTCAACGTTGCCGGAGATGCCGCCGAGATTGCTTCAGACATCGCGTTCCTTACCACCGAGCGATTCATGCCACCATGGCCAGCCTCAGACCAGGGCATCGCCTTCGAGGGCAACTACGGGCTCACCCCTGACGAGATCAGCGCTATCGCGGCGTGGGCTAATGACGGCGGTGGCCTTGACGTCGATCCCACTGCTGCACTGACGGCGACGAACGACCCACTTCTGCACATTGATCGCGACCAAGTTGTTGAACCGGCTGAACCATACGTTGGTGACCTCGCAGTTGCTGACGACTACCGGTGCCAGGTCTATGAGATCGCCGATCCCGAGGACGACGGCACTTGGATAACCGGCCTCAGCTTCGAACCAGACAAGATCGAAGTTGTCCACCACGCGATTCTCTACCGGGTGCCAGCTACCGCGAGACCAGAGGTCGAGTCGCTCGACGGCGCCGACGGCAGACCAGGGTGGACTTGCTTCGGGTTATCTGGATTGCGCTCCGCAGGCGTCAATTCGATTGGCGGCTGGGCGCCGGGCCGACAGCCCCAAGTGTATCCCGAGGGCGTAGGCATCTTCCTCGAGCCAGGCGACTTCCTCGTCAACCAGATCCACTACCACTTCGATCACGAAACTCCAGCCGATTCGTCGGCTCTTGTCTTTGACACCATCAGCGCTGAGGAGCAAGCAACCCTCGACCGTCCGATGCGGCCGATCCAGGGTCGGTCGTATCTCACGCCAGCCGAAGGACCTTGCACGCCCGAAGAGTCAGGACCGTTGTGCTCTCGGGCCGCGGTGCTTAACGACATCGAGGCCAAGTACGGGGGCATTGCACCATTCATCCCCGATGCTCTCATCGGTCGGTGCGGCGGCACAGTCGACGACTACGACGATCTAGATGGAACGAGATTCTCGAGCAGCTGCGACCTTGCGGCCGCAGACTACGGCACGCTTTTCTCTATTCATGGGCACATGCACGAATTCGGAGATGCCTACCGAATGACGCTCAACCCTGACACTCCAGATGAGCGGGTGCTACTCGACATTCCTCGATGGAGTTTCGACTGGCAGCTCTACTACGTGCCGGAGGAAGAGATCAGAATTGAACCTGGCGACATGATTCGTTTTGAATGCACCTGGGACCGCACGAATCTGTTTATGCCTGAACCTCGCTACATCACGTGGAACGAAGGAACCGTCGACGAGATGTGTTTCTCGAGCGTCAATGTGGTTCCTGATCCCTAGCCACTAACGAAGTGAGAGGCCCGTTGCCGCCTCGAGGTCGGTGAGCGCTTGCTCGGCACCGAGCACCTTGATGGTTGTCATACCCATTGCCCGCGCCGGCTTAAGGTTTATCCCGAGGTCATCGAGAAATACGACGTCCTCCGCAGCAACGTTCGATCGTTCAAGTGCAATCTCATAAAAGGAAGGCTCGGGCTTCCGGACACCAATCTGCGACGACTCTACAACGTCGTCGAACAAGGCCATGACTTCAGCGATCTGTGTTGACCGCTCCGAATTGTCTGATTCAATCCCCGTGCCGGCACCGGACTTCGAGACAAAGTTGTTCGTGAGACATGCGGTCACAAGACCCGCCGCCTTTATCCGTCGCACCGCCTCGACCATTTCGGGGCGAACTGCGCCTGCAAGCAAAGAGACAATGACTTGTCCATCAACCTGATGCCCAAGGGCCGAAGCTTCAGCTTCAAACAGAGCGGCAAATTCAGCCACAGTGACATCAGATCGCTCAAACTTCGCCCACGCGTTGTCGTCGGGGTTGGTCGAGTTGATCGTGCGAATGAGACCTTCCGGAAGCGAATTCTCGGCCTCGTAACGCGCAAACGCGTCGAAGGGAGAAGTAAGGATGACACCACCGAAATCGAAGAATACAGCTCTAATCACCGCCGAAGTCTACGAGTGCAGTTGGCGTGTGCACCAAAACGTTCTTGTCAGAGATAGCCCTATCCCCTCCTTTTCGTTCAACCGGTGATTGACTAGACAACGACATGACTACAGCATTCACCCACCTGGTCGTCGATGGATCCAACATCGCGACCGAAGGCCGATCCTTGCCTAGCCTCACGCAACTCGATGAGGCAGTCAGAGCGATAATCGAAGAACGAGATTACGAGAACGTAACTGTCATTGTGGATGCCACTTTCGCGCATCGCATTGAGGCGCACGAAAAAGAGACCTACGAAGAGGCCGTCAACAACGGCGAACTCATCACACCACCCGCCGGCGTAGTCGGCCGTGGTGATGCGTTCATTCTCCAAGTTGCGCACAAGGCCGATGCCGCAGTTCTCTCGAACGACTCGTTCCAAGAATTCCATGGCGAGCACGATTGGCTCTTTGGCGATGGCCGTCTCATTGGAGCGAAACCAATCGCCGGCGTCGGCTGGATATTCGTCGAGCGAAATCCGGTCCGGGGACCCGCGTCACGAAGAGCAGTTCGCGAAGCGAAAGAGCCGCCTCGTCCCCGTCCGAGCCGTCGGGGGACTCGAAAGTCGACCTCAGAAACAAATGTCTCACCGACTGCCAAAACAAGTTCTGACACTCGAAAGGTCACTAGGAAGAGGGGAAACGCTAAGCCGAGAGCGAAAGCCCCAGAGACACAGAGCTTTTTGAACGTGCCGATCGACTTTCTTGGCTTCGTTAGTCGCTACTCTTTGGGCGACGATGTTCCGGCCATCGTTGATTCCTACTCATCTCATGGCTGCTACGTGCGCGCCGGCTCCGCACTCTGCTACCTCCCAAGCAAATCGATGGGCACTCCTCCGCCAAACAAAGCGCGCGACGTTGTGTCAATTGAACAATCCGTAACCGTGAAGGTTGAGTCCCTCGATCCTGAACGCCGCGGCATCAACGTGACACTCGTTGCGGTTGGTGAAAAGAAAGAAACATCAGACGCAAGGTCGAGAACATCTCGAGACCCGCAGGCCACGGCCAACTCGGCGGGGCGAAGGAATCTCACAAGGAGCAATACAACCGTGGCAAAGAAATCAGCAGCGAAGAAGGCACCGGCCAAGAAGGTCGCCGCCAAGAAGGCACCGGCTCGCAAGGCCGTAGCGAAGAAGGCACCGGCCCGCAAAGCCGTAGCCAAGAAGGCACCAGCAAAGAAGGCTGCGGCCAAGAAGGCACCGGCTCGTAAAGCTGTAGCGAAGAAGGCACCAGCAAAGAAGGCTGCGGCCAAGAAGGCACCGGCCCGCAAGGCTGCCGCAAAGAAGGCACCAGCCAAGCGCACCGCAACCGCTACAACTTCAGCCAGGGCTGTGAAGAAGGCTGTAGCCAAGAAGGCACCGGCTCGCAAAGCTGTAGCGAAGAAGGCACCAGCAAAGAAGGTCGCCGCCAAGAAGGCACCAGCCCGCAAAGCTGCAGCAAAGAAGGCACCAGCCCGCAAAGCCGTAGCCAAGAAGGCACCAGCAAAGAAGGCCGTAGCGAAGAAGGCACCGGCTCGTAAAGCTGTAGCCAAGAAGGCACCGGCTCGTAAAGCTGTAGCCAAGAAGGCACCGGCTCGTAAAGCTGTAGCGAAGAAGGCACCAGCAAAGAAGGTCGCCGCCAAGAAGGCACCAGCCCGCAAAGCTGCAGCAAAGAAGG
>RCMY010000190.1_pt1 | contig 56432 bp, 43 predicted proteins | sample 2041341 | NCBI WGS metagenome assembly RCMY01 (sample SAMN09708234, study PRJNA481090) | Marine sediment metagenome, whole genome shotgun sequencing project.
AGATAATTTTAGCCACCATTCATCCTTTGCCGGGTGAAATTGTTGACATCAGCGAGGCTCAGCAACGGATCACCTCATCTGCTGTGGCGGCGGCTCTATCTCTACCCTCATATGATGAATCAACTCGTGACGGATTTGTAATCCGGGTAATTGAAGGTTCGGGACAAAAGCTGGAGCACTATAAGGTTGAGCATGAAATTCCCGCCGGCCAACCATCTGGAAAAATATTGCTGCCTGGCACTGCCGGCAGGATTATGACCGGAGGCTGTGTGCCGGAAGGGAGCACGCGTGTTGTTCCCTTTGAAGATTGTGGTGAACAGGATGGCGTCATTAGTGTTGCTGCGAGTGCATTGCAGACCAAAGCAACTTTTATACGCAAGATCGGGAGTGAAATAACGCACGGTGAAAAACTGATCGCTGGTGGTGTCGAGTTGCAGGCGGGACATCTTGCCTTGCTTGCGACATGCGGTATACAGTCTGTTCCGGTTGTCAGGCGACCTGCTGTCGCTTATGTCTGTACCGGCAGTGAGCTCATCAGCGGAGCTGAAAAAATGGTAACTGGGCAGAAGGTTTCTTCCAATTCGTTTCTCTTAAGAGCTCTGATCGCTCAAGTAGGTGGTTGTCCCGTAAATATGGGCATAGTAAGTGATAGTGCAGATGCCCTTGTTGATCTTTTTACCAGGGTGAGGGTTGAGCAAAAGTTGCAGGCAATGCTCACAACCGGGGGGATGGGGCCGGGAAAATACGATCTTGTTGAGAAGGCCTTTATTGAGGCCGGTGGCAAGGTGCTATTTAATGCGATTGCCATGCGGCCGGGGAAATCTATTCTTTTTGGCACCTTGGGGCAAACGCTGTTTTTTGGCCTGCCCGGTCCTCCCCATGCGGTTCGTACCCTCTTAAATGAATTGGTCGGTCCGGCATTGTATGCGATGCAGGGGATACAGGGCGAATGGCCGCGAAAAGTGCAGGCATGTCTGCAGCATCAAATCAGTATAAAACGAAACGATGTCCTGCAATTAAAAGATGGCGTGCTGGTTGTGGAGGAGGGGATGTTTTCGGTACGTTTTGCCGGACGGTTGGAGGTCGGCAATTGTTTCATGGTCTTGCCACCTGGACAAGTGTATTATCCTGAAGGCGATCTTGTGGAAGTACATGTGGCGCTTGATCAGTGTGCTAGTCACTTCTGGCAATTTGGGCAGAAGTAGCTGGCTCGGCCAGCGATCTTTTGTTTCTCGATCTTGCCGGAACATACGGTGCACGCTTCTGTCGCCTTGCCATAGACTTTAAAATTTATCTGAAAATATCCCCGTTCCCGGCTGGCATTAAGGAAGTCGCTGATGGTCGATCCGCCACATTCGATAGCATGCTGGAGGACTCTGCGGATTTCGCTCACCAGGCGGCTCCATTCTTTCAAGGTGAGTGTCTGTGCTTTTCTTGTAGGACGTATACCCGCTGCAAAGAGGCTTTCGTTTGCGTAGATATTGCCAATTCCGGCGACGTTTTGATTGGTCATGATCAAGAGTTTGACCGCCACACTCTTGCCTCTGGCAAGTGTGTGCAGGTATTTGGCTGAAAATTGGTCGCTGAACGGTTCCGGGCCGGTAGTTTTGAAGATCGTTTTCTCTCTGTCGATAACTGCCTCAGGGGTGAGGATGTGGATGGATCCGAAGCGGCGGGTGTCGTTATAGCGAAGTTCGGTACCGTTGTCGAGGGACCATTGCACATGGTCATGTTTGGCGTGCCTCGTTAAAGGTGAAAATATTCCCAGGTTGCCGGTCATCCCCAGATGGATGATAAGCATCGCGCCTGAATCGAGGCTGATCTGCAGAAATTTTGCTCTACGCTCAACCGTGGTGATTGTCTGGTTGATCATCGCCTTCTGCAAGGCTTCTAGCTGGACAGGGAAACGCAGCTTTTGGCCGCTCCAGTGAATAGCAGTGACAGTGCGACCAATTACAAATGGTCGAAGCCCCCGGCAGACAACTTCGACTTCAGGGAGTTCGGGCATTGCCGCTCTCCTCACGCACCAGACAGATGGCCAGAGCGTAATCTTCAAATATGTCAGCGACGACAGTGAGTTCGTGGGGGAGTTGTTGGTATTTGGCATTTGTGATCTGCAAAGAAAGAGCAATACAGTCCGGAAAATTATCCAGCAGCCTGAGCTGCAGATCTAAAAAACCCGGCATCTGCCAATAACTTAAGGCTTTTTTGGCAGCCTCCTTGGCGGTCCAGAGAATTGTTAGTCTTGCCAGTGTGTTATAGTCCGGCAAGGATGTTTCAAGTAAGCTGTATTCAGCTTTGTTGCAGTATTTGTCCTGAACTCGTAACAGGGTTGCATGTTGTTGCTGGATGTCAATGCCGCATTTTGGCTCGGCAGCGATGGCAAGGCCGTATTCACCACTATGGGATATTGAAATATCCATCTTGAGTTCACTGCACTTCTGCCTCTCTATATGCACTGTCGGCCGACCATTTTTGTTATTGGCTATTTCAATTTCCGTTAATGCCAGGGGGCCTCGATGGTTTTTTGTTTCGGTTAAGTGCGTTCGAATAGCCATTTTTGCACAGATTCTCCCGGTGAGATATTCTGCTCGTCTTTTGGCCAAGGCATAACCGTTAAAAATAGTGGCTTCTTTTGGGTGGAGCAGCTCAAGGCCGATTACAGCTGACTGGAGTTGCTCAGCGGGAGTGTGTGCTGATACAAGTCGCAGGAGAACAGGCCATATTGCAGGTTCCCTGTATATTTCCATCGCCCTTTTTTTTAATGCTTCAGGGAAAAGATTTTTAAGCTGTGTATCCATTGGTGGAATTTAGCCGTTAATGAAAAAAAGCTTGCAGTTTCAACAGTTCCTGCTAATTTTTGCCGGTAGGGTTAAGGAGAATGAGCTGGTCGTATCCCGAAAAAAGGATTCGGTGCTGGTGAACGTTTACATCGTTTTCTGCATTTTTTAGTACCCTTTCGTGGAAAAAACAAACAAGAAATGTTTTTCAGGACAGAATGTGGTTTGCGTAGAGGGATATTATGCAAGTATTCACCGGTATGAAAGCATACGACTTGGTCATCCTTGGTCTGTTCGTTCTTCTCGTTGGACGAGGCATGTGGCTGGGGCTGCTCAGGCAGGTGACCGGTTTCATCGCTCTCTATCTTGGTTATTTTGTTGCCAGTCGATATCATGACAGAATCTTACCTCTTTTGCGAGACATATCGGAAAACCCAAAAATCGTATTTCTAGCGAGTTGTGTTATCCTCTTTGTCATTACCTATGTGGTTGTAATGCTTGTGGGAAAGGCCATGGGCTATGTTATTCAAATGACTATTAGCGGCTGGTTCGATCATCTCCTGGGGGCAGTGGTTGGTTTTGCCAAGGCGGTCATTCTGGCGGTTCTACTGCATATGGTTCTTGGCACAGTTCTCGCACCGGAAAATCAAATGCTCAGAACCTGTGTGACGTGCGACATCTTGAATGAGGCGACAGACTTTACCCGTACATTGATTCGTGATGAAGATGTGCGAAAGTCGTTGTTGCAGCAGAAACCGGCGATTGCCATTGATGCAGTTAAAGAGCTCCTTACGCCAGCTACGCAAGAATCAGCAGCAGGTAAAGAGATAAAGATTGAGAAACCTGTCCCAAAATGATTACTTCCTGTGAAACACGGTAAAGCAAAAAAACCTGAGTCATATAGAGAGCGTACTTATCGTGCTCTTCCTGATCCCGGTCATTTAATCTCTTCTTTTGCAACAATCAAGGAGACTGACCTGCATATCCTGGCGGATCATGAGGTTGCTGGTCTGGCCCAAAGACTAGTTTTGCAGTATCGATTGCAGATTGAGAAATATATCCGGCAGCATCCCGAATTTGCCTCGGCTCTGTCACCTCTTCCCGCCGATCCTCTGGCCGCGCCGATCATCAAGGACATGTTGGCTGCCGGCAGCTGTGCTGGTGTCGGGCCTATGGCCGCGGTAGCGGGAGCGATTGCCGAATATGTCGGCCGGGGTTTGCTGCAAAGCGGATGTCGGGAAGTAATGGTGGAGAATGGCGGTGATATTTATATCAACAGGAGCCAGGACTGCACCGTGGCTATTTTTGCCGGAGAATCGTCTCTGAGCCTGCGGACCGGGTTGCGGTTGGCAGGAAATACCATGCCGATTGCTGTCTGCACTTCGTCCGGGACAGTTGGTCATTCTTTGAGTTTTGGCCTGGCGGATTCTGTTACGGTCATTGCCAGGTCTACGGTTCTTGCCGATGCTGCGGCAACCCGTCTTGGAAATGAGGTTGGCCGGGCATCTGGTGGCACTGCCGGCATTAAAAGAGCTTTGGCGAAAAGTCGTGACATTACTGGGGTTTTGGGTGTGGTAGTGATTTGTGGGGAGAAAATTGGTGCTGTGGGGGATGTTGAACTCACCCGGGTAAACGGAAAATAAGCCGGGATTCTTTGCAATGCCCCCTTGGGGGTGCTTTGTTTAGTACCCCCTTGAGGGGTATTCTTTTCAACCTAAAAAGATAAAGGGTAAACGATGGCTGACGTCGAAAAGGAAATTGGCAAGAAGGATAAGCGACAGGCTGACCGCTGGCGTCTCGTCTATTACCTGCGTGTTTTTGATGGGGTGAACTGTGAAATTCTCGGTCATCTTGTCGATATCTCCGAAAAAGGATGTATGCTAATATGTGACAATGCTGTTGAGGTGCATAAGGACTTTGAGCTTCGCATGAGCTTGCCCAGCCGAATGAAAGACCATGATGAAGTTGTTTTTCCGGCCATCAGCAGGTGGTGTAAGCTCGATAGCGATCCCAACTTTTATCTGGCTGGTTTCCAGTTAGACGATCTTGAGCCGGATGTTAAAAATCTGCTTGCCACTCTGCTCAGGGATTTTGGCCAGAATGAAAAATAATGGTGTCGTAAAAATTCTCCATCTTCTTCGTTGTTGTGAATTTCACTATCATTACGACGTACCCTAGTACGCCGAAATAATAGTGAAATTCACACGCCTCGAATATGAAGCTTTTTACTTAACCATCTCAAATTCGTTTTTTTTGCGAGTTTAAACAGCACTATTAATAGGATAATTATATTGAATACAATATCTCTCCCCTGTTTTAAAGCATACGACATCAGGGGGAAAGTTCCGGATGAGCTGAACGCCCCGTTGGCCAGGAAGATTGGACGCAGTTTTGCGGCGGTGTACAACCTGAAAAAGGTGGTTGTCGGTCGTGATATCCGACTCTCCAGTGAAGAGCTGGTCCAGGCCTTGATTTCCGGGCTGCGGGATATGGGGACCTATGTCATGGATCTTGGGCTGTGCGGGACTGAGGAAATCTATCACGCTGCTTTTAGCATGGAACCGGCTGGGGTCGACGGAGGTGTCATCGTAACTGCCAGCCATAATCCCGCCGATTATAACGGCATGAAATTTGTTGTCAGAGGGGCCCGTCCGGTAACCGGAGAATCGGGGCTTAAAGAGATGGCGCAGTTGATCACAACAGACAGCCTGCCTCTGCCTGGAGAAGCACCTGGTCAGCTCGAGTGCCTCAATAACAAGCACAGTTATGTTCAGCATCTGCTGGGATATATCGATACCCCACAACTCAAACCTTTGAAAATTGTGGTTAACAGTGGTAATGGGTGCGCCGGTGCAATTGTCGACCTACTGGCGGAGCATTTGCCTTTTCAGTTTATACGCGTCAACCATGAGCCGGACGGCACCTTTCCTCATGGGGTACCCAATCCTTTACTGCCTGAAAAAAGAGCCGAAACGGCTCGGGCCGTTCAGGATCATGGGGCTGATCTGGGTATAGCCTGGGATGGTGATTTTGATCGCTGCTTTTTCTGGGATGAACAGGGCAATTTTGTCGAAGGCTATTACATCGTTGCTCTGCTGGCAAGAGAGATGCTCAAGAAAGAACCCGGCGGGACAATCCTCTACGATCCGCGATTAACCTGGAATACGGAAGAACAGGTGCGCCAGGCTGGTGGCATTCCGGTGATGACCAGGACCGGCCACGCTTTTATTAAAGAGCGCATGCGGCAGGAAAATGGTGTTTACGGTGGCGAAATGTCCGCCCATCATTATTTTAGAGACTTCGGGTATTGCGACTCGGGGATGATTCCCTGGCTGCTGGTCAGTGCCTTACTTTGCCGGGATGGAAAAAAGCTTTCTGAACTGGTTGCGGACCGAATAGCCGCTTTCCCGGTGTCCGGCGAAATCAACAACCGGGTTGCTGACCCTGATGCGATCATTGCCCGGATTGAAAAGAGATACAGCGATGGAGAAAAGGATTATACCGATGGCCTCTCTATTGCCTATCCCGGGTATCGTTTTAATATTCGTAAATCAAATACAGAGCCTCTGCTGCGTCTGAATGTCGAAAGCAGGGGTGATATCAAACTTCTGCAGGAAAAGACTGCAGAATTGCTGAGTTTCATTAGCTGAAAATCGTACAAATCATACTATAAAAGGAAGCACATGGCAAAAATTCAACCAGTCATTTTGGCAGGCGGAACCGGATCAAGACTTTGGCCCTTATCAAGAGAACTGTATCCCAAACAGCTCTTGCGGCTCATCGACCAGACCTCGCTGCTGCAGACGACTCTGCTCAGGGTGAAGAGCCTGTCGGAAATACTGCCGCCGGTGATAGTCGTTGGGGAAGACCATCGTTTCATCACCCAGATTCAGATAGAGGAACTTGACTGTTTTGCAGATTTTTCAATTCTCCTCGAACCATTAGGGCGAAATACCGCTCCGGCGATCTGTGGTGCGGCAGAATTTTGCCGGCAACAGGGAGAGGATGTTGTCCTGCTCGTTCTCCCGGCTGACCACGTGATCCTCTTTCCAGATAAATTTGTCGAATCTGTCCGGCAGGCAGCTCAACTTGCCGATGAAGGTGCAGTGGTCACTTTTGGTATCCAGCCTACCGGACCAGAGACCGGTTATGGTTATATTGAAAAGGGTGAGGGTAACAGTGTCGCCTCTTTTAAGGAAAAACCCGATCTTACCGTTGCCCGTGAGTATCTTGCCAACGGTAACTATTTCTGGAATAGCGGTATGTTTGCTTTTACCGTCAAGACCTTTATGCAGGAGATGGAAAAATTCGCCCCTGAAATGCTCGCCTGCATGACCGAAGCGGTGGCAAATGGTACCAAAGACAACCGCTTTTTTCGCTTTGAGCAGAGCGCGATGGAGAGGTGTCCCAATGACTCGATAGATTATGCTCTGATGGAGAAAACCGCCATTGCTGCTGTCGTTGTCGCTGATCTTGGCTGGAATGATATTGGTTCGTGGCAGGCCTTGTGGGATGTCATGGCAAAAGATGAGAACGGTAATGTCACCAGTGGTGATGTCCTGCTGGAAGATACCAGAAACTGTCTGGTAAAATCTGAGAATATGCTGGTTGCAACAGTTGGCATGGAGGACACCCTGGTGGTTGAGACTGCCGATGCTATTCTTGTCGCGCCATTGTCGAGATCGCAGGATGTGAAAAAGGTGGTTACCCGGTTGAAAAAGGAGCACAGGAAAGAATTTAGCCTGCATACCACCGTTTATCGTCCTTGGGGCAGCTATACGGTGCTGGAAGAGCATCCACGTTTTCAGATTAAACGGATAACCGTAAGCCCCGGGGCGAAGCTGTCTCTACAGATGCACCACCATCGCCATGAGCATTGGGTTGTCGTTTCTGGAACAGCTCTGATCGTGAATGGAGAGGACGAAATTTTACTCTATGAAAACCAGTCTACCTACATCCCGTCTGGCACGGTACATCGACTGGGAAATCCAGGGGTTATTCCGCTGGAGTTGATTGAGGTGCAGAACGGCAGCTATCTCGGAGAAGATGACATCGTCCGCTTTGATGATGTGTATGGTCGCAAGGCCAGACCAAATAAAAAATAGCAAAAAACTGGGAGCGTGTCCGAGGATCTCGTTCCCATGAACCACTTACACTGTTGGTTCCCCTGTAGCACATGGGAACCAACAGTGGCAGCGCTTTGCAGCGGTTCTATCGTACTTTTTCCTGAACGTTCTGTTTTCGTTGTCGAAATGCTTCAACGTATTTAGCAAAAATACGTCGGCCCTCTTGGGTAATCTTCAGAAATGTGATCCCGGCAAGATAACGTCCGTCATGAGGCATCGAGTGGGTTGTTCGTCCCTCCAGCTCGACCAGGTCATCTTCAATGCCGACAGTAATAAGCAGGCGAGTGTCGGCTTTGAACGGGGTTGTCGTTTCAAGTTTCAGGCCGTCGAGGCTGACGTCTATGGTTCGACCCATCGAATAGACGCCTGTCTCGCCTTCTTCGTCCAAGACCTGATAATCGAGGAGATGCAAGGAGTCGTATCGGATGAATTTTCTCTGTTCTCGTTGTTTCATAAATTTTCCTGGATAGTTAGGAGCTGTTTCGAGTTAAGCTGATCTTTTTGTCAATTTCGTTACGGCTCTTGTTGCCCTTCAAGGGGCTGAACTGAGTGTTTTAAAAAATGTTTTTCCGGCCATGCTGTTTTACAACAATGGCTTATCCGTCGGTACCTGCCTCCGGAAAGAGTCGGTGGATTGCCTGTTCTTCAGCGTCTGTTATTCCTCGTTCGGTGATAAGCCCGGTTATCAGTCTGGCAGGGGTTATGTCAAAACTGTAATTTGCCGTTTTTGTACCTTTCGCAGCCAAAGTAACAGTGGTTATCGCTCCCTCACTATCTTTTCCCGAGATGGTGGTGATTTCCTCTCCCGATCTTTGTTCTATGGGAATTTGTGTCCCCTTGTCAAGCTTCCAGTCAAAAGTTGACGATGGGAGAGCGACATAAAACGGAATATTGTTGTCCTTGGCAGCCAGTGCTTTGAGATAGGTGCCGATTTTATTGGCGACATCGCCGGTATGTGTGGTGCGGTCGGTTCCGACAATAACCATATCAACCATGCCATTTTGCATCAGGTGGCCACCGCAGTTGTCGCAAATGAGGGTATTGGCAATATTTTCCTGCTGCAGTTCCCAGGCGGTAAGCCGTGCCCCCTGATTCCAGGGTCTGGTCTCGTCTACCCAGACATGCACCGAGATACCGGCATCCCGTGCCGCATAAATTGGTGCAGTGGCGCTGCCATGATCGACAAAGGCCAGCCAACCTGCGTTGCAGTGGGTGAGGATATTGACCGGAGCACCCTGCTTTTTCCGACTTATTTCTTCGATGATTGCCCGGCCGTGTTCACCTATCTGCTTACAAAACAGCGCATCCTCATCGGCGATAGCGCAGGCGGTGGCAAAGGCTATTGTTCTTTTTTCAGAAGGAGTCGGTACTTTGTCCATTGCTTTCAGGACTCGGTCGATGGCCCAGATAAGATTGCGGGCAGTCGGCCTGCTGTTGCCGAGTGTTGTCGCGAAACTTTTCATGGAGGTGGTAAATCCCTGATCAGGAGCCTTAAGTGACGCCAGATACATGCCAAAACCGGCGGTAGCACCAATAAGTCCGGCACCACGGACATGCATATCTCGAATGGCAGTGACTACTTGCTCGGGAGAGGTGAGCTTTTCGATAACAAACTCATGGGGGAGTTGCCGCTGGTCAATAATGCAGATCTGCCGGCTATTCTCGATATCGGGCCAAATTGTTCTATAGTGTTTGTTGTTTACGCGCATGGGTAAAAAAATAAAATATTTTATTGATGAGTGTCTTATTTCCTGTTTGTCGGATTTATAAAAGTAACAACATTTTCAAATTATACCATATCCGCCTCAAGACCAAACATAAAACTATCCCCCCGGATTGTTAGAGCAGATATCTTTATTTTTCTTTCATTTCCGTTAAAAAATAAAATTATTCCTACAAAAATGTAAGGAAAGTGAGCGATTGTGACGGGAATGTGGCCACTTTTTGAGGGCTGCTCCATAGGCTTCGTGTTTTAATTGCAATGATATCAATAAAATATGATCTAAAATGCAAAGTGGCACAATCGTTGAATTGTTTAGCGGTTAGAAAATAAAATCAAATGGAGGGAACAGATGAATAAAGCAGATACCGCGTTTATCCTTGCGTCTGCAGGCTTGGTGCTCTTGATGACCCCGGGATTGGCTTTGTTTTACGGTGGCATGGTGCGCAAGAAAAATGTTTTGGGCACCATCATGCAGAGTCTGATTTTAATCTCTCTCGTATCTCTTGAATGGGTGTATCTTGGCTATTCCATGTCTTTTGGGCCTGATGTGGGTGGCTTTGTCGGAGATCTGTCCTGGTTTGCCTTGTCTGGGGTGACCAACGCGCCAAGCCCTGATTATGCTACGACTATTCCACAGACTGTTTTTATGATTTATCAATGTATGTTTGCCATAATTACCCCGGCGCTTATTACCGGGGCCTTCGCCGAGCGGGTCCGGTTTGTGCCGTTTCTCGTTTTTTCCCTGCTCTGGGCTGTCTTGGTGTACAATCCTGTTTGCCACTGGGTGTGGGGAAAGGGCGGCTGGCTGGGTAATCTTGGGGTTCTCGACTTTGCCGGGGGGCTTGTTGTCCATGCAACCTGCGGCGCGGCTGCGCTCGCTGGTGTTCTGGTGCTTGGCCCCCGCAAAGGCTACGGCAAAACAAGTTTTATGCCGCACAGTCTGCCTATGACTATTATCGGCACGGGACTGCTCTGGTTCGGCTGGTTTGGTTTTAACGGCGGTTCGGCTCTTGCTGTGAATGAAATAGCTGCAACCGCTTTTGTAGCCACCCATCTGGGTGGTATGGCGGGAATGTTGATGTGGGTGGTCATGGAATGGCTTACCCGAAAAAAAGCGACGACACTCGGCGCGGCTTCAGGTGCTATTGCCGGTTTAGCGACTATCACCCCCACTGCAGGTTTTGTGGGACCAAACTCGGCCATCATCATAGGTTTTATCGCCGGTGTGGTCTGTTTTCTGGCGGTAAATGCCAAATCAAAACTGGGCATGGACGACTCCCTTGACGTGGTCGGCATTCACGGAGTGGGTGGGATTGTAGGGACTATTTGTCTCGGCTTTTTTGCTTCAACTTCAGTCAATCCGGGCGGCGTTGATGGCCTTTTCTTCGGTAATGCTTCCCAGTTGTGGAAGCAGCTCTTTGGTGTTGTGGTTGTCGTCGGCTATGCCTTTGTGATCAGCTGGATCCTCTTTAAGGTTACTGACCGGACTATGGGAATGCGTCTGGCCGACGATGCAGAAGTGCAAGGAATGGATTCTACAGAACATTCGGAAACTGCCTACAATAGCTAACTGAAACTTGCCGATGAACAGATAACGATATAATGTGTTGCTTTTATCAGGTAGAGAAAAGGCAGCCCGATGTTTGGTTTGGCAGATATCCAGGGCATTATTTGTAAGATTCTAACAAGGGAAGGGGTATGAAAAAAATAGAGGCAATTATAAAGCCATTTAAGCTAGACGATGTGAAGGACGCCTTGAACGGTATCGGTATTACCGGGATGACCATGTCGGAAGTAAAAGGGTATGGCCGGCAGAAAGGACATACAGAGATCTATCGTGGGGCGGAGTATGTTGTCGATTTTATTCCTAAGGTGAAAATTGAGATTGTTGTGGCTGCAAATCTGGTGAGCCAGGTAGTTGATACCATCAGGACGGCTGCAAACACCGGCAAAATTGGAGACGGAAAAATTTTCGTCCTGCCTGTTGAACGGGTGGTTCGAGTGCGTACAGGGGAAGAAGATCGTGACGCGGTGTGATCAATGATTGAAGTGTTTCGTGCCGAACGGGAGGCTCTGCAGAAAAGTTGGACCACAAGCGGTATTGGCAGTGGCGGTGATGCTTTTCTTCTGAGTCATAGCCGGATGGTCGATGAATATATCGGCAAGAGCTATAAGCTAGCCGATATACCTGGTTGCGATGGCCGGATAGCTTTTGTTGCACTTGGCGGATATGGCCGGAAAGAATTATATCCTTTTTCGGATATCGATCTGATGATCCTCTATCACCCTAAGGCGAAAAAACAGATATCCCGGGTTACCGATGCGGTGCTCTATCCGCTCTGGGATACCGGGCTGGAGGTTGGTCATGGGGTTCGTACTGTTGCCGAGTCTATCCAGCATGCTAAGGAGGAATATTTTTTTCTTGTAGCACTCCTTGATGCCAGGTTGATCTACGGCTCGGAAGACTTGTTTGAGGAACTGCTTAAGGCGTATCGAAAAAAATATATCGATGGCCATCGGGAGAAGTTTGTCGAGGAGATGAAGGGCCATCGCCAGAGCCGTCGCGAACGTTTCGGCAGCCATAGCTATCTCCTCGAACCCCATATAAAAGAAGGTCGGGGCGGGATGCGGGACATCCAGGCTATGATGTGGACGGCCAGAGTCGTCTTCGGTTTAAACAGCCTGGATGCCATAGCAAGTGCAGGTCTGTTGCTGGAAGAAGAAAAAAAAGAATTTGAGAGCGCCAGAGATATCCTGTTGCGATTGCGTTGTTATCTGCATTTTATCTGTAATCGAAAAAACGATCAGCTGTACTTTGAGCAGCAGGAGGACGTGGCCAAGGCCTTTAGCTACAGCGCAAAGGGCGGTGTACGCGGCGTTGAACACTTTATGCGCGATGTTTATAGCGCCCTGCAGACTGTAGCTGTTACCAGCGATCTCTTTTTTGACCATGTGGATGACGTCCTGGGTTTGGCCAGTAAGAGCAGGATGGCTGCTGATAAGGTCATAGAAAATGGCATAGAAATCAGGACCGGGCGAGTGCATCTTATTGTCGGTAGATCGCAGATCCTGGCCAAGCCGCAAACGCTCCTCCGGGTGTTCCTGGCGATGGCCCGGACGGGCTTGCCGATGCACTACAGAACCCGTAAGGCGATTTCAGGGTTTTTGGATTTGATCTCCGATAAGGAGCGCACCTCACTACGATTTGCCAAAACCTTTTTTACGCTGCTTCTTGAGGCAAAAGATGTCGGAATGGTCCTGGAAACTATGCTGGAGACTGGCGTCTTGACCGCCTGTATCCCCGAATTTGCCAGAATTACCAGCCTCGCCCAGCACGATCTCTATCATATCTACACGGTTGATCGGCACACCTTGCAGGCGGTAGTGGAACTGCATGCTCTGGTTGCCGACTGGCCCAGTGTGGTGCAGAGTGTCGACAATCTGAAGGTCTTATATCTGGCAGCTCTGTTGCACGATATAGGCAAGGGTTCCGGCCGGGACCATTGCATCGAAGGAGCGACACTGGCCGGAGAAATAGGGAAGAGGTTCTGTTTGACTGAAACCGAACGCAGTACCCTTGAGTTCCTCATCACGTACCATCTTTTTATTCCGGAAAACGCGCTGCGTCGGGATTTAAACGATGCGTTATTTATTGCAAAATGTGCCGAAACAATCGGTGATAACAAGCGTCTTTCCATGCTGTATCTTCTTTCGGTTGCGGATTCAAAAGCCACCGGGCCGTCTGCCTGGAGTGACTGGAAGGCCAGTCTGATGGAAGAGCTGTATCTGAAAGTAAGTACATATTTGGATCAGAGCCCCCATGAAATTGACGATACTGTGATTCATCAAAAGCAGGGGGTGGAGTGGCTTCGTGAACAGGTTCGTACGCTGTTACAGGGAATTGACGATCTGAAGATTGATCCACAAACCCTGAGCTCCGATTATATCCTCACTTTTTCCCCCGAAGTGATCGCAGGACATGTTCTGACCCAACGAGACAATTATCAGCGTATCAGGCAGAAGTCGTTGATTATTGCCGAACAGTCTGACGAAGATTGGTCTTTGTTGATTATGACCAGAGATAGAGCTGGTCTGCTGGCTAAAATTTGTGGAGTGATGGCGCTTAATAACCTCCTTGTTGTCAAGGCGCAGATTTTTACCTGGGGGGATGGCACCGTAGTCGATGTGATTAATGTTCGATCAACCAATGGGCTGAGTTTTGCCGAAAGAGACTGGGCGGATCTGAACGAGCAGCTTAACCTTGCTATTGAGCATAGAATTGGCCTGAGCCACCGTCTCTATAGTAAATTGGCATCGACCAATGGCCGTGTGCAGTTGGTTGGTGATGTGTCCTCTAAAGTGGTTGTCGACAATGACAGCTCTGATAAGTTTACGATCATAGAGGTGTATGCGGCCGATCAACCCGCCCAGCTGTATCACATTACTCAGGCCATGGCTGATTTTGGTTTAAATATTCATAAGGCATATATCGCAACTGAGGTGGAGCAGTTGATCGATGTATTTTATGCGCTTGATTCAACGGGCAAAAAGTTGATTGATGAGGGGTTTATCAAAGAGGTTACGCAGGGAATGCTGCATTGTATTGGTCATTCGGGCCAGTAAGAACAGCGTGCGATCAAGCCGCTTGCGCCCTTTGTAAGAGAAGTATTTCGTGAAGGAACGTATACCCCTCAAGCGAGTACTGAAAAAAGGCCGCAAAGATTTTTGGCGGGATTGGTGTTTATTAATCAGATTTTCTTGTTGTAAAAATGACAAACATGTAATGAATTTTCATTTGTTTGTTGCAAATATTGTCAGAAATGTTAATCAGGATTTGATTGATTCTGAAAGGCAGGAAGCTGACAATGAAAAAAAATACTACTGAATAGAAAGGAGATTGTTGAAATGACTAGAGAAGAAATTATGAAGGCTATCGAGGCTGAAAATATCCAATTCTTTCGCCTCCAGTTTGTTGATATATTTGGTTTTATGAAAAACGTGGCAATACCCAAAAGCCAGATTGAAAAGGCTCTGGATGGCGACATGATGTTCGATGGTTCTTCCATTGATGGCTTTGTCCGGATTGAAGAATCCGATATGTATCTGAAGCCCGATTACGATACGTTCACCGTACTCCCCTGGAGAAACAAAGATGGTATCGCAGCCGCTCGAATCATTTGTGATATCTATAAATCAGACGGCACGCCTTTCTCCGGTTGCCCCCGCGTCAACCTCAAGCGCGTTCTGGCCGAGGCCAAAAAACTTGGCTATACCATGAACGTGGGGACCGAAGCGGAATTTTTCCTGTTTGAGAAAGACGAAAACGGTTGTGCCACCACCATCACCAATGATGTTGCCGGTTATTTCTCTCTCGATCCTGATGATATGGGCAATGATTGCCGTCGCGAGATCATCGAGACTCTCGAGGCAATGGGTTTTGAAATCGAAGCCTCGCATCACGAGGTTGCCGAAGGCCAGCACGAAATCAACTTCAAGTATGCCGATGCCCTCACCGCCGCCGACAACACCGTTACTTTTAAGTGGGTTGTTAAGTCGATTGCTTCCAAGTATGGTCTGCATGCGACCTTTATGCCGAAGCCGATCTTTGGTATCAATGGATCCGGCATGCATACCAACCAGTCGTTGTTCAATTTAGACGGCACCAACGCTTTTTTTGACGAGTCTGATCCGTTGAAACTGTCTAAGGTTGCCTATTCCTATATAGCCGGCGCATTGAAAAATGCTCGCGTTTTTTCTGCGGTCACTAACCCATTGGTCAACTCCTACAAGCGTCTCGTTCCCGGCTATGAGGCTCCTGTTTATTGTGCATGGTCTGCATCAAATCGTTCTGCTCTTATTCGTATTCCTGCCGCTCGTGGCCTGTCCACCAGAACTGAAATTCGCTGCCCGGATCCTGCCTGTAATCCTTATCTTGCCTTTGCCATGATGCTCAATTCAGGGCTTGACGGGGTGAAGAATAATATCAAACCTCCACCAGAAGTCAAACGTGACATTTTCAAGATGAGTGCGGCTGAAATGGATGAGAATTGTATTGCTGTAATGCCCGGTAGCCTCAAGGAAGCTATAGAGGAGTTTAAAGCCAGCCCACTAAGCAAGGAAACCCTTGGTGCGCACATCTATGGCAAATATATAGAGGCAAAAGAAAAAGAATGGGATAGCTATAGAACAGCCGTAACAGATTGGGAATTGGAAACGTACCTGAGTGCTTATTAATTAACAAGCAGCTCTTGGTAATGGTAAACGGCCCGCATTCCTCGTCTGAGGAAGGCGGGCTTTTTCATTAAAATCCAGTTTTGCAATGCTTACACTGATCACTGAGCTCGTCTGGTTTGCGGTACTTGCCAAGTGACATTTTTCCAGGTAAAGAGTGAAGATGAAAGTTGTAGCTCAAAAATGGAACGCATAATGACTGGGAAAAGAAATTCCAGGGGAAGCCTGATCTCCCAGGTGCTTCCCGCTCTCATGCAGGATAAAGGCTGGGAGAAACAGCTTGATCTGTATTCCATTTTTCCCAGATGGCAGGAGCTGCTCGGGGAAGAGGTGAGTCTGCACGCCCAGCCGCTGAAGATTGAAAGAGAGGTGCTCTGGCTGGAAGTGGAAAATTCTTCCTGGCTGCAGCAGCTGCAATACCAGAAACTGGAACTGCTTGATACGTTAAATAGTTGTTTTCGACTGTCACGTCTTAAAGACATTAAGATGATTCTGCCCAAAGGTTCTGGCGACAAGACTGCAAAGTCTGATCGAAAAGTGGCCCCTGAGATAGAATTTATCAAGCCAAGTGAAGAAAAAATTGCCGCATTTCAGCGTCAGGTCGAAGTTATTGCTGATGAAAAATGCCGGGAGGCATTGATGCAGTTTTGGTATCTTGCCCAGGCGTGTAAAAGAAAAGCGGAATAAATAATCCTGTTTCTCGAAAGATTGAGCAGGTGTCTCTTTATCAGATATCGAATAGAAATGTTACATACAGATATATTAAGTGCTATTGGCAATACCCCCATCATCCGAATCAACCGGCTCTTTCGTAATGATCCCATCGTAATTTACGGTAAACTGGAGTCGACCAATCCTGGTGGTTCGGTAAAAGAAAGGATAGCTTTGTCGATGATTGAGGCCGGCGAGGCCAGTGGGGCATTGAGTAAGGACAAGATTGTACTCGAGGCAACCAGCGGGAATACCGGCATCGGTCTGGCCATGGTTTGTGCTGCAAAAGACTACCGATGCGTTCTGGTTATGCCGGAATCAGCCAGTATCGAACGGCGCAAAATTATGCAGGCCTATGGTGCCGAGATTCTCCTTACTCCTGCCAACAGGGCAACCGATGGGGCCATTGAGAAATCGTATGCTATGGTACGAGAGTTTCCCGAGCGTTATTTTCTGACCGACCAGTACAATAACGAAGCAAACTGGCGGGCCCATTACAATAATACCGCCCCGGAAATTTGGCAGCAGACAGATGGTAAGGTCACCCATGTGGTTGCGACTCTTGGCACCTCCGGCACCATCATGGGGTTGTGCGCCTGGTTTCATGAGTTTCAGCCTCATGTAAAAGTCATTGCTGTTGAGCCGCATCTTGATCATAAGATCCAGGGACTGAAAAACATGAAGGAGTCCTATAAGCCGGGGATTTTTGATAAATCTATCCCCGACGAGATAGTACTCGTCGATGACGAAGACGCTTTCAGTATGGCCAGAAAGCTCGCCAGAGAGGAAGGAATGCTGGTCGGGATGAGCAGTGGTGGTGCCATGGCTGCGGCCATCGAATATGCTCAAAAGCTTACGGCCGGGCTGATGGTTGTTATTTTGCCTGATGGAGGTGAGCGGTATCTCAGTACACCTCTTTTTACTCCCCCTAAAAAGGTGGACGGCAAGAAAAAGCTGCGTTTTTTCAATACTATGTCAAAGAGAAAAGAAGATTTCATCCCCCAGAAAGAGGGGCGGGTCACCTTCTACTCCTGCGGGCCGACAGCGTATCAATTGGCCAATCTTTCTCTTTGTCGCAGATTTTTGGTCTCGGATCTCATTACCCGCACCCTGGAGTCAAAAGGCTTGCAGGTCGATGCCTACATGAATTTCACCGATATCGACGATAATACTATTGCCGGGGCGGAAAAAGCAGAAAAGCAGTTGAAGGAATATACCAGCGAATATATTGCCGGCTTTATGGAGGATATGGATACTCTTGGCGTCAAGCGAGCCAAAGGTTATCCCCTGGCCTCTGAAAATGTGGCCGATATGGTCGAAATAGCCCATGAACTGATCCATAAAGGCTATGCCTATGAAAAACATGGCTCAATCTATTTTGATATTTCCAAATTTAAGAAATATGGCAGGCTTTCGGGTATTGACCTGAGCAAGATGCAGCTTGGCAAAACGGTCGATCTGGATAACTATGAAAAGGATAATCCTCGGGATTTCACCCTCCTTAAACGATCTACCCTGGCAGAGCTGAAAAAGGGCATCTTCTTTGAAACGGATTGGGGGAATGTCAGGCCGGGCTGGCATGTGGAATGCTCGGCGATGGCGACCAGAAATCTGGGGTCGACGATGGATATACATACCTCCAGCAGAAACCTCATTTTTCCGCATCACGAAAATGAGATTGCTATAGCTGAGGCACTCACCGGGAAGCCACTGGCCAATTATTGGCTGCACTCTGAGCTGGTGTTGGTTGACGGTAAGAATATGTCTGCCGACGCCGGCAATAATGTGACGCTCAAAGAATTGCTACAGCGTGGCTATACGGGACGCGAAGTTCGGTTTATGATGCTTTCCGTTCACTACCGGATGCCGCTGAACTTTTCGTATAAGCGTCTGAATAATGTCCGTACTGCGCTGCGTCGCCTGGATGAATTTACCTGTAAATTAAACTGTCTGCCATCAGGTAAGCCGCACCCTGAAGTAGCTGCCTTTGTCTCGGCCATGGAGCAGCAGTTTTTCGAAGCGATGGACGATGACCTGAATGTTTCAAAAGGGATGGGGGCAATTTATCGTTTTATCAAAAAAGTGTATCCGATTCTCCAGGTCAATCATCTCGACAAGGATCAAAAGACCTATATCCTGAAAAGCCTAGAAAAATTAAATCAGGTTCTGGATGTATTCCGGCTGCAGGGCTGCCCTCTTGCCCCCGATGTGAACGCGCTTATCCAGCGCCGGGAGCAGGCCAGATTGCAGAAAGACTGGCAGGCTGCCGATATGGCGCGAGAGGAACTCGTCAGAAAAGGTATTGTAGTTATCGATACGGAAAACGGCCCGGTCTGGAAAAAGACAAAGGATGGAGAATGATGCTGTGAATGCAGGAGGCAGAAATAAGAAAAGCCTACTTTGTTTCACAGCCCCTTTGTCCAGATTGTAGCTTCTGGAGTGTGTGCAGGGTTGTGTACAAAAATAGGCTTCTTATGGTGCTTAACTCAAAAATGCCGTGTCAATATCAAGCAAGTGGTGGAGCTAGACGGGATCGAACCGACGACCTCTTGACTGCCAGTCAAGCGCTCTCCCAGCTGAGCTATAGCCCCATTTATGCTCTAAATTGACTTCGTCATAAAGTTGCCCCATGATTAACAGGGATTGTTTTTCGTGTCAATAAAAAACAGTATATTCTTTTGCATGACATGCCATATTTGTTGCTAATGGAAATGAGGTTTGTTATGCTTTGACGTTTTGTGAGAAGTACTTTCCATTCTGACCATTTAAGTTACTTAGACAAGCTCCCGCTTCTACATCCAGCGGTTGTTGATATATTTTCAAGGCGCGATAGGGCGCCTTTTTATTGGCGCCTTTTATAGCAAGGAAAAATGTATGTATTCACCATTTAATTTTCTGTTCGGCTGGTTGTCAAATGATCTGGCTATAGATCTTGGCACTGCAAATACAGTGCTCTATGTCAAGGGCAAGGGGATTGTGTTGCGGGAGCCATCTGTCGTTGCCGTCAGGCAGGACGGGCGGATGAGTAAGGTCCTGGCTGTCGGGCATGAAGCGAAAATGATGCTCGGTAAAACGCCGGGAAACATCACTGCTATCCGGCCCATCAAGGATGGAGTCATCGCCGACTTTGAAGTCACCGAGGCAATGCTCAGATATTTTATCAACAAGGTGCATAATAGACGGACTTTAGTCCACCCGCGAATTATCATCTCCGTTCCATCCGGTATTACCCAGGTGGAAAAGCGGGCGGTGCGTGAGTCCGCTGAATCGGCGGGGGCACGGGAGGTCTATCTTATTGAGGAGCCGATGGCTGCAGCAATAGGAGCCGGCTTGCCCATTACCGAGCCCACCGCCAATATGATTATCGACATTGGTGGAGGGACCACCGAAGTGGCGGTTATCTCTTTGTCCGGCATTGTTTATGCAAAATCTGTCCGGGTTGCCGGCGACAAGATGGACGAATCCATTTTGCAATACATAAAGCGTAAGCACAACCTGGCGATTGGCGAACGTACTGCAGAACTGATCAAAACGACCATTGGCAATGTCATGCCGGAAGAACCGTATGAAACGATGGATATAAAAGGTCGGGACCTTGTCTCAGGTGTGCCGAAGACTCTGAAGATAACTGCGGATGAAATTCAATCGGCGATAGCCGAACAGGTTGATGTAATAGTTGAAGCGGTAAGGGTTGCCCTTGAGGTGACTCCGCCTGAACTTGCCGCTGATATTGTCGACAACGGCATTGTCCTGACCGGCGGCGGGGCTTTATTGAAAAATCTTGACAAATGTCTGCGGGAAGCGACAGGTATGCCGATAATTGTTGCCGAAGATCCCCTGTCCTCAGTTGTTCTCGGTTCCGGAAAAGCACTCGATAATCTTGATATCCTGCGTGAGGTCACTATCGATTAGTGTTTGCTTCCAACAACGATTTATTTGGGCCGGTTGTTGCTTACCGGTACTTCATGTGCTGCTCTAACCTGTAGTGATCTGTGCGGAAAAAAAAAACGAAAGCCATACTGGGACGATCTGTCTTTGCTAACATTAGAATTTTACTACTGGTAGCAATATTAGGTGTCGTTGGTCTCCTGCTGCTCGCCTCAATGCTTGGCGGACGGTTTGGTACGCCGCATCAGCTTACCCTGGACTTTATCGGTCCAATACAGAGTGTGCTGACGCGTACGGTTGCCGGGGTCGCTGCTCTGAAAGACGATTATATTGCCCTGTGGAATGTACGGGCAGATAATAAAAGGCTTCAGGGGCTTGTCGATAAATATTTGAAAGAACTGGCTGAATATAGAGAAGGATACAGTACAAATTTGCATCTTGAAGAGTTACTGGCTTTTAAGGATAAATTGAGCTTCCAACCACTGGCAGCTCGCGTTGTCGGTAAGGAACCTGCCTACTGGTTTCAGACTATAGTTGTTGATCGCGGTCGAAAAGATGATGTCCTGGAAGGAATGATTGTTCTTGCTCCCAGCGGAGTTGTCGGACAGGTCATTCATACAGCGGAACATTATTCGAAAGTGTTACTTGCCAATGCGCCGAGCAGCGCTATTGATGCAATGATTCAGAAAAACCGTACGAGGGGAATTCTTAAAGGGGCCGGTGAGCATGGGTATGTGCTGGAATATGTGCTTAAAAATGCCGATGTCGAAGAAGGTGATTATATTGTTACCGCTGGTATAGGTGGTGTTTTTCCTGCTGGAATACCTCTTGGCAAGGTGTCGAAGGTATATAAAAAGAAAAGGGGTATGTTTCAGGAGATTGAAGTACAACCCGATGTCGATTTCCAGAAATTAGAATTTGTATTTATTGATCCGACAGATCGTAGAAAAATACTCGATTCAGCAAATCTTTCACCAATGAGGTAGACGCGGGTAATGTTGTTTTTTTCATTCTGGCTGCTCGGGATTGCCTTGATAGTTCTTCAGACAACATTAATGCAGTCATTGCCTCTGTGGCTCGGTCGACCGGATTTCCTTTTTATCCTCGTAACCTTCATCGCCTATCGCTTTGCCTGGATACCCGGTATTGTGCTGGTTTTTACCTTGGCATGGGGAATGGACGTTATGGTGGGGGTTTATCTGGGGTTTTATCCTCTGTTGTGTCTTTTGACTTTTGCTGTACTTAAATTCCTTACCAACAAAAGCCCCATCAAGGAGTCAACGTATCAGATTCCACTTGTTGGCCTGAGTTATTTTCTGTTGCAGATTACCTACTATTTTGTTTATTCACTTACCTTGCCGGAAGAATTACCGGAATGGTCATGGGGAATTACACTGCAGAGAACAGCCGTGCTGGTCGCGGCGGCAATTCCTCTTTTTCTGCTATGCAGTTGTTTGTACGAGTTTCTGCAGAAATATCGTTTGCGCAGCAAACCGCTTCGTCGTCGTCCCCGTAAACCGATGTAACCAGGAATGATAGAATGAGCCCCAAGTTATCATTTAAAAATATTGCCGATATCGCCGAACACGATGAAGGAGCCCTTGATCTATTAAAGAAGCGACTGCTGGCGGCTTCCGCAGTGGTTCTTTTTTTCCTGATTGTCATTGTCTTGAGGCTATGGATCCTGCAGATTAATGATGGTGACGAGTACGAGAAACGGGCCTATGGTAACCGAGTCAGGATCCGACAACTCACCCCGCCCAGGGGTAATATCCTTGACCGTAATGGCAAGGAAATTGTCACCAACCGTCCATCTTTCAATGTTGCCCTGATCCAGGAAGATTCCCATGACTTAAGTAGTGTACTGAAACGAATTGCACCTATTCTTGATATGGATGTTTCAGAGCTGTGGGAAAAGATCCGCGACGCATCTGATATACCTAAATATATACCGGTGTCGCTGAAGGAAGATATCGACTGGAAGACTCTTGCTTATCTGGAAAATCATAATCACGAATTTTCCGGTATACGAACAGAAGTGCAACCTGTCCGGGTCTACCATTACGAAGACCTGGCTGCAAATATCCTTGGCTATCTTGGTTCAATTTCCAAAAAGGAGTTGGCATCTGCAGACCGTGACATCTATAGCGGAGGAGACATCGTCGGCAAGAGAGGTCTGGAGAAAGAGCGGGAGGCAGACCTTCGAGGTGAAAAAGGATTTAGTTACTCAGAGGTTGATGCAAGAGGTTTTGAACAGCAGTTACTCAAATCAGTCGAGCCACTGCCTGGAAGAGAGATTCGGTTAACTCTTGATGTTGATCTGCAGCAGATAGCTGAAAGCTATATGTCGGCAGGTGAAAAGTCGGGAGCTGTGGTGGCAATGGAGGTAAAGACCGGTAGATTGCTGGCAGCTGTTTCTGCCCCTACGATCCATATAACCGATTTTGTTGGTGGGATCTCAGTCAAAAAATGGAATGAATTACTCGATAATCCCAAACATCCGCTGATAAATAAAGTCGTCCAGGCAATGTATCCTCCCGGTTCAACCTACAAAATGGTTGCCGCTCTGGCAGGTTTGGCTACAGGAGTGATAGATGAAGATACGGTTTTTTACTGTCCTGGTTACTACTCGTTTGGCAACAGAAGATACCGATGCTGGAAACATTCTGGACATGGGCCGGTCAGTCTGTTTAGGGCCCTCAGCGAGTCCTGTGATGTTTACTTCTATCAGGTCGGCCAGCGAGTGGGGGTTGACAGGTTGGCGGAATATGCAAAGAAACTTGGTCTCGGCCAGAAAACAGGGGTTGAGATGGAATACGAAAAATCCGGTCTTACCCCTACAAAGGCATGGAAGGAAAAAAATCGAAATGCCAAATGGCAGGATGGAGAGACGCTTTCTGTTGTCATAGGCCAGGGCTTTAATCTTGTCACTCCTCTCCAGTTATGTGTGATGACAGCAACGCTTGCCAGTGGTGGGAAATTATATCGACCTCAGCTGATCGAACAGGTTACCGACCCGGAAGGGGTGGTCGTCGAAAGTTTCTCACCGGAACTGATAAGTGAGCTCACTGGGTTCGACCGGTACTTCAAGAGCATAAAAAGAGGTATGGAGGGAGTGGTCCAGGGAAAACGTGGTACCGCTCGGTCAGTTGCCATCGAAGGGTTGACGATTGCCGGAAAAACCGGAACAGCTCAAGTGGTTAGATTAGCCCAATATCGCAATCTCAAGGAAGAAGACATTCCCTATAAATACCGGGATCATGCCTGGTTTACCTGCTATGCTCCAGCGGAAGATCCGGAGATTGCTGTGACAGTGCTTGTTGAGCACGGCCTCCATGGAGGATCGGGAGCCGGTCCAATCGCCAGGGCTGTTTTGAATCAATACTTCAGCGGCAGGCTGAATCAGACAGTGCAAGAGAAAGAGCACTAAGCGTGTCGAATAAAGCTAAAAGGGTATACGGTATAAGTCAATGTTTCGCATAGACCGACGATTGTTTGAACATTTTGATATGGTGTTAATGCTGCTTATCTTTTTGATTTGCACCATGGCCTTTTTCAACCTTTACAGCGCCTCGTTTCCACCAAAAGGGTATGGTATGCCTCCGTATATCAGGCAGGGATACTTTTTCCTCATGGGGTTTACCGTGTTTGTGTTTATCATTAGTTTTGATTATCAGGAGCTGCATTCGTGGAATTATCCGTTTTATGTCATAACTATCCTCCTGCTACTCTTTGCCTTTGTCGCCGGGCACGAGGCCGGGGGGGCCCAGCGTTGGATTAATCTCGGATTTTTTAAATTGCAACCGTCTGAACCGGCTAAGCTGATGCTGGTCGTCACTCTTGCCAGCTATTATTCGAGAAAAGAAATTACTGATGGGTACGCAATTAAAGACCTGGTCATGCCTATAGTGCTAACTGCCATCCCCTTTGTGCTCATTCTTTTAGAACCTGACCTGGGCACGGCTCTGATGCTTGGCATCATTTTTGTCTCGATGACGGTATTCGTCAAGCTTAAGCTGTCTACCTACCTCATCATGGGGAGCCTTGGCCTCGGGGCGGTGTTCTTTGCCTGGGAACAATTGTTGAGACCATACCAGAAGCAGCGGATTGCTACCTTTCTTAATCCGGAACAGGACCCGATGGGACATGGATATCAGGTATTGCAGTCTAAAATAGCCGTCGGCAGCGGAGGCAGATTCGGTAAGGGGTATATGGAAGGGACGCAGGGCCATCTGCATTTTCTCCCGGAACGACACACTGATTTTGCTTTTTCGGTCTGGGGTGAAGAGTGGGGTTTTGCCGGAAGTGTTTTTTTTATAGCAACCTACTTTATTCTTTTATTCTGGGGCTTGTATATCGCAATGTATGCCAGGGATCGTTTCGGGGTGTTGCTCGCCTACGGAGTAGTGATGCTTATCTTCTGGCAGGCGGTTATCAACCTGTTCATGGTTATGGGTTTTCTGCCGGTCGTTGGTATACCCTTGCCGCTTGTCTCCTATGGCGGTTCTTCGTTGATGACCACGCTGCTTGGTTTGGGGCTGCTTATGAATGTGCGGATGCGCCGGTTTCCAAGCTCTATGGGCAGGGATAAGTAATCAGCTGTTTTTCTGCAGAACCAGGGATCTGAGTCCTTGAATAAAGAGGGGATTGGTATTGAGCGAGGCACTCGATTTGAGGCACATACCCCGATTGGCCGCCTGTTCCCGATACAGCATGTCTATTTCGTACAGGGTCTCCACGTGATCTGAGATAAAGCTTATCGGTACCATCAGGATATTCTTGCATCCCTGATCTGCAAGGGTGTCGAGCATTTCAGGGGTTGAGGGGGAGAGCCACTCAACCGGACCGCTCCGGCTCTGGTAACAGAGTCTGCCGTTCTGACCGGTGATTTTTTCAATCGCCCCAATGGTTTGTTTGATATGCTCGACATAGGGATCCCCCTTCTGGATAAAAGAAACGGGGAGACTGTGCGCGCTGTAGACTATTTGCACGGGCTGCGACGCAAAGGACTGCATCCCTTTTAATATATTTTCAGCCACTGCCTTAATATACTCGCTCTGGGCAGGCCAGGAAGAGATACAGGTCAGGGGGATCTCCGGCGCGAGTCGCTGCAGGTTTTTTTGCAGATGCGACAGGGATGATCCGCTGGTGGCTTTTGAATAGTGGGGGTACAACGTGAGAGCGATAAAATGATCAACTCCTGCGGTCAGCAGTTCCTGTATTGCCTGGTCGGCAAATGGCGGCCAGTACCGCATAGCGACGGTCACAATGTAGTCGCCATCATCACGAAGGACATCCTGCAGGGCTTTTGCCTGACGAAAACTTATGTCTTTGAGCGGAGAACCACCGCCTATTTTGGCATAAATTGCTCTGCTTTTCGGTGCTCTCCGTCGGGCTATTATCCAGGCGAGAAATTTTTGGAGAAAGGCGGGGCCCAGCGGGATGATCTCCCGATCGGAAAAGAGATTGAAAAGGAAAGGCTGTACGTTGTCTAAAGTGTCTGGTCCGCCCATATTGAGAAGGATGACTCCGTTCTTGCCACTGTGCACTGGACCACTCCATTAGTGTAATGATTTTCTGGCTAGATTTGAAAGCATACAATTGTACATGGAAATTGTTTGAATAGCCACGTTTGTCGGTTTATTTTCAGTTAAAAAGCAGGTACTGCCTCGATTGTGCCGATAAAATGCTGAACGACCTTGATTCTCAGAGAGAGGGAAATATAGTAGAAATAAGAGCAGGCCGTCTTCGACCAGAATGTTTGAGATGTTCCCTCTGTCTGGTTTGTTGATGGAGTGCAAGGGATGCATTTGACGATGCATGAGTAAGACAGTTGTGGAGTCGCTGTTTGAAACAGAGCTGGAGGAACTATATGGAACTGAAGATCGAAGCCCGAAATGTTGAGTTACGTAAAGGTTGGCAGACGAAGATTGAAGAGGAACAGGAAAAACTCATTCGGTTCTATCCAAATTTTGTTTTGCATTTGCGTGTCAGCATTGAAGCCACTACCCAACACAAAGAGGGTGGGTTTGAGATCAAATTGATCGCGACAGTACCTAACGATACGGTTGTAGTCACCAGAAAAGCAGAGACTGTACGTGCAGCGCTCACTGAGTCCTTTGACGTATTGACCTTACAACTCAAAGAGATCCAGAGGAAAAAAAGGAAAAATCATAAGCAGTCCGGCCAAGATGTTTCAACAGATGGTATTGGCGTCATCAGAAAACTTTCTCCGCATGAATCTTATGGGTTTATAACTTCATCAGATAAGAGAGAGATATATTTTCATGAAAACGCCTTGAAAGATTTGAATATGGATGATCTAACCGAAGGAGACAGTGTGACTTTTGGGGAAACTGTCGGTGATAAAGGCCCTCAGGCCTCCTGGGTGCGATCACCAAAATAAAGAGTAGACTAGAGTCAACGAAAAGCCTCGGACGTATTATGTCCCGGGGCTTTTTTTTTGCCCAAATTTTAGCGACCGGGCCTGGGCACCGATTCTTCGATGCAAAAGCAGGAAAACCCGCTATAGTCGGATCATCAAAAAAAGAAGGCCTGCTCGTTTTTCGGCCTACACTTGTGCTGAGCAATTCTCAAATATAAATGGAGTCACAGGCTGTGAAAGAAGAAATATACATCATTGATGGCAGTGCTTATATCTATCGGGCTTATCATGCCATAGCACCGCTTTCAAACAGCAGAGGTTTGTCAACGCATGCAGTCCTCGGTTTTGTTACCATGATTAAACGACTGATCCGGGAAAAAAATCCCAAATACCTGGCCATGGCCTTTGACTCCCGGGGACCGGTCTTTCGCCACCAGCTCTATGACCAGTATAAGGCTAATCGTCCGCCGATGCCAGATGATCTCAGTGAGCAGATCCCGTTTATTAAACGTTTTGTCACAGCATCGAACATCCTCATGCTCGAGGAACAGGATGTCGAGGCCGACGATATCATTGCCTCCGTGGTAAAAACATTCACCGCCCTTGGTCATAAAGTCGTCGTTGTTTCCGGGGACAAGGATCTTCTGCAGCTGGTCTCAGAAGATGTAGTTATGTGGGACCCCATGAAGGATAAGGTAATGGATCAGGAGGCGATTAAAGCAAAATATGGCCTCGGTCCGGAACAGCTTCTCGATTTTTTTGCCCTGGTAGGGGATAGTGCGGACAATGTTCCTGGGGTGCCGGGTGTCGGGCCGAAAACTGCAGAGAAACTGATCAACGATTATGCCACCGTTGATGGGTTGTATGCGCACCTTGATGACTTGAAAAAGTCGAAGATGAAAGAAAATATAATCGCTCATCGCGCTCAAGCCTATCTCTCTAGAGATTTGATCAGATTGAAATCTGATGTTGCCATTCCGGAGCAACTGGACAGCTATCAGGTCCTGCAGGGTGATGACAGGCAGTTGGCCGAAATATACACAGAACTGGAGTTTTCCAGCCTGCTGAAAGGCATCGATACTTCAACAGCAGTGCCTGTTGAAGGTTTTATGACAGTGCGCAATCGCCTCCAATTAGCTGAACTTGTCGAGACGCTACGAGATGTCCATCTCCTGGTGGTCGATACGGAGACGACCTCATTAAATGCCAGAAATGCCCGCCTTGTGGGTATTTCCCTCTGCGCTGATCTCAAGAATGCATGGTACATTCCATTTGGTCACCTCGATGCAGAGGGAAAACTGGCAGAAGGGCAGCTCGACGGGCAGGAAGTTCTGGCTGCCCTTAAGCCGATCCTATTGTCCCCGGCGATAACCAAAGTAGCGCACAATCTGAAATACGATTACACGGTAATAAAGCAGCAGTGGGGGATTGAGCTCGCGGAACCGCTGGCTGACACGTTGATTGCCGCGTATCTTCTTGAGAATGAGGGCCGTTCGCTTAAACTCGATGCTCTCTGCCTGCAGCGTGGTCTGAAGATGACCTCCTTTGCCGAGGTTGTTGCCGGAGATAAAAGGGAGGATTGCTTTGCTTATGTTGCTATAGACAAGGCCGGTATCTATAGTTGCGAGGATGTCTATGGCACCTTGCTGTTATGGCAGGAATTTGAGCCGATGCTCACAAAAAATGGGGTGATGGAACTTTTTCGGGAAGTTGAGATGCCGATAGTTACCATTCTGGCCAGGATGGAACTGGCTGGAATTTGTCTGGATCCGAGTGTCCTTGCCACTCTGTCGACTGAGTTTACCGGCAAGCTAGAAGTTTTAGAACAACAGATCTATACCCTGGCCGATCATACCTTTAATATCAACTCGCCGGCCCAGCTGGCTCAGATACTGTTCGAAGAGCAGGGGTTGCCTCATGGTCGAAAGACCAAAACCGGCTTTTCAACCGACGTTAAGGTGCTGGAGCAACTGGCAAAAAAACATGAACTGCCGGCGCTGATTTTACGCTATAGGACGCTGACTAAACTGCTTACAACCTATGTTGATAAGCTCAGTTTGTTGCAGGATCCGACGACCGGCAGGATACACTCATCATTTAATCAGGCAGTCACAGCAACCGGTCGATTGTCGAGCAGTGATCCTAATCTGCAGAATATCCCCATACGCACCGAGGAGGGTGGACGCATCCGCGGCGCCTTTGTACCGGGCGAAGGACTGATGTTTCTTTCGGCCGATTATTCCCAGATAGATTTACGGGTACTCGCCCACTATTCACAGGATACCGCGCTGCTCACAGCTTTCAGATCAGGTGAAGATATACATGCCAGAACCGCAGCGGAGATTTTTGGGGTCTCGCCGCTGCTTATTACCTCGGAGATGCGCCGAGTGGCAAAGAGCATCAATTTCGGTATTGTCTATGGCATGAGCAGTTTTGGTCTTGGCAATCAGCTCGATATCGGACGAAAAGAGGCTCAACGATTTATTGATAGTTATTTTCATCTGTACACCGGGGTGGAAAAATTTATGCAGGACATCGTTATTAATGCCCGGGAGAAAGGCTATGTGACTACTTTGCTCGGACGCCGGAGAACTGTTCCGGAAATCAATTCGAAAAACAAGGTACGCCGCGATTTTGCTGAGAGAATAGCCATTAACACCCCTATCCAGGGGACTGCCGCCGATATTATCAAGTTGGCGATGATTCGATGCGAGAAAGCCATCATGGAGAATGGGTTGTCCGCCAGAATGCTGCTGCAGGTTCATGACGAACTGGTTTTCGAACTGCCCGAGGAGGAACTGGAGCCGACCAGACTGATAATTAAAGAGGCGATGGAACACGCACTGGAGATTGATGTACCTCTGGTTGTCAATTTTGTTGTGGGAACGAGCTTGGCAAAATGATCAGACCTCCGACAGCAGTACTGTATCCCGAAAATGGAGCAAGGGAGTTTTGACTGTCAAGGCAAAAGGTCAGAGTAGAGCCTAAGTCTGGTTTTTGCTGCTGGAATGCTTTCCTGATAGGCACTATAGTTTAGTTTTCATCCTGAAACGGCCATTTTCCCCTAACTCTTCGTTGTTCTCAAAATTTAATCCTCGGAGTATCAATTATAATCCTGCGGTTAAATTTATCGAACGCCTCGATTGAGAAAAAAATGTCGCGTTTCAGGATGGAAACTAGTTTAGTTTTCACTTTTCGGTAAACGACCTTAATATTGCGATCTTTGTCGCTGTATTTCAGGAATTTACACAACATCCAATGTAAGGACCACCATGGCTCTGGAAAATAAACCCCGCCAGTTAATCGAAGAGATAAAACTCTTCATCCAATATTCTGTGCCGGAAAATGAATTGCAGTCTGCAGTTGCATTGCTGGACAGGTATAAAAATAATGCATTTATTGTCCGGTTATTGCGTGAATATTATTTTAATCTACCCGAGGCTCGTGAAGAAGCAGTTGTGAGGATTGCCAGGCTCATTGATCAGAAGGGAGTACATCTTTTTGTTGTAACGACCGTATCCTTTGCATATCTGTACGCCGTCTCGGCCGAGCATGTGCTTTTAATGGGAGAATACCCGCAGGAGATCGATACGGAAATGTTGTCCTTTTTGGGCCTGGAAAGCCAGGAAGATTTCCTGAAAATATGTCTACCAGTCAAATATCTTGTAGAATATGCGGCAACCAGTACTACAGAAAATGAAATCTGCCCGGTATGTGGGGTGCAGGAAGGAGAAAACCATTTGCTGGGATGCACCGTCGAGATCTGCCCCTGGTGTGAGGGACAGCTGAGTTACTGTAATTGTCGTTTTGAACAACTCCATACAGACACTATTGAAGATGAGCAACAACTGGAAAAATTCTTTGAGATACTCACCACAAAGGGACGAATTCCCTACCAGAAGAGCCAGGCCCCGGCGTATCCTGGAACAAGCGGTGGCCTGGATGATACCCAGGCCACCAAATAGTCAGATTCTAGGGCTGTTATTTTCCGTCGACCGATTTGAGGAAACGGTACAGATCGGAGTCGGAGGAGAGTACCAGAGAAGTATTACTGCCGATAATCGCAGAGTAGCTCTCCAGGGTTTTTTGAAAACCGTAAAAATCGGGATCGAGTGAATAAGCTTCGCCGTAAATCTTTGAAGCTTCGGCATCGGCCTTTCCTTTTACAGTTACAGCCTCGAGATTGGCAGTGGAAATAATTTCCTTAAGCTTACGCTCCACCGTACCAAGAATCTCGGCTTTCTGGCCTTCACCAGTTGATCGTTTTTCTGCAGCAATCCTTTTCCGCTCAGAAATCATTCGATCATATACCTTCAGCCGTACGGAATCAATATAGTTGACCCTTTTGATGATTACATCAATCAGTTCGATGCCGTATTGCGGGGTGATTTTTGCGGCAATCTGACGCACCTGATTGGAGATTCCATCCCGACCGTTTTTCGGCCTGACGCCGATGGTCGACACCGCTGTGGTTTCAGACATGGTGGCTATGGACCAGTCTGAGCTGCGGATGATCTCTATCAGATCGTTTTTGTTAACCATATCCCGGACAGTACCATCAATAATGTCGCTTAAAAGAGATTTCGCTCTTGCCTCATTATTGACTGCCTGCAGAAACTTCAAGGCATTAGAGATACGCCAGCGGGCAGTAACATCGATAAAAACATAGGTTTTATCGTTGGTCGGGATCTGATTGGGCTCACCGTCCCAAATGAGAATTTTTTTCTCGAATACTTCGGTCTTTTGTACAAAAGGCATTTTGAAATGCAAACCGGCATCGGTGACCGGGTCGCCTACCGGAGCGCCGAACTGGGTGATAACCACCTGTTTACCTTCTTCGAGAATAAAAAAGCCGTCATACACCACAACAATTGCTAAAAGGACGAGTCCAACAAGAAAAAACTGGGCTATCTGTTTCATATTTATTTCCTTTCTGTAGTATCTGTCGCTTTCGATTGCATTGCCGATAGGCCGCTTGCTGAGGTGATGTTCAGGAGCGGCAGCGGGGCCTGCTGATCTTTGTCAATGACATAGACGGATTCTACTCTAGGCAGAATGTCTTTCATGGTTTCCAGATACATGCGTTTACGCGTTACTTCAGGGGCATTTTTGTATTCTTTGAGAATGTCTTTAAATCGCTGCGTTTCACCTTTGGCGTCATTGACACGCTCGGCTTGATAGCCATAAGCCTCTTCAATAATTTTTTTGGCATCGCCCGATGCTTTAGGGATGACCCTGTTATACGTTTCCTGAGCCTCATTGACCAGTCGTTTCATATCCTGATCAGCCTCGTTTACTTCATTAAAAGCCGGTTTTACCTGATCGGGTGGATTGATATCCTGAAATTGCACGGTACCAATATTGACGCCGCTGGTGCCTTTGGGGAAAAGTTTATCAAGTTGTTCCTGCAACTCTATTTTTACTGATGCGGCAAGAAGATCACGATTACTCAACACGTAGTCAAAATCCATATTACCGACTATCCGCCTGGTAACACTCTCTGAGTTGTCACGAATTGCCTGGCGTACATCAGCTACTTTAAAGAGGAAGGCGTAGGGGTCGGCGACTCTGTACTGGACAATCCAGGCGACATTGATAACATTTTTATCGGCAGTCAGCATGAGCGATTCGCTGTCAAAAACCCGCTGATCAAAAGAGGTCTGCTGTCCGGCGATGCGGTTTCGAAAGCCAAATTCTTCTTTGCGAATATTTTCCACGTCAACCTTGTATAAATGGTCAATATACGGAATTTTGAAATGCAGTCCGGGAGGTGTCGTTCGCGAATATTTGCCAAGTCGAAGGACAACGCCAACCTCACTGGGAGTAATTTTGAAGAAAGATGAGTACACCCCTTGAAAGACAATAATAATAAGGATAATTGCCAGTACCTTACCGAGGTTAGCAAAAGGGGATGATGGCGAAGGAGGTGGACCCTGATTGTCGCCTGGAGGAGGCGGCGGTTTCTTCTTGTCTGAGAAAAAATCCTGCAATTTGTTAATCAGCTGTGCCACAATCTCTTCAGGAGTCTGCGGCTTGTGCTTTTTCCCCCATGGAGGCTGTTGATCCTGATTGGACATAGAAAATCTCCTGAACGTAGTAATCTGAGAGCATACCTTCTTAATGACAACCCATCTTACATGACAAGTTGTAATTGGTGAGGAACGCCTGGGAAATGCTGCAATGAATCCACAAGGGTAATAATAGATGGTACTGATTGCAATCTGAATCGTCAAAATAGTGTCAATCTGCCACTATTTTCGATCTTCTCATCCATTGAGAGCTACAATCCAGCAGAGGTAGAATATGCTAAAGCTAAAAATGCCCAGTAGCGTTTGTGCGGCAAAAGAGTTGCGCACAGATAGAAAAGATGGCAGACGAACTACATTGCCGCACACGAGGCCGCATAAAAGGCCAAAAAGGTGTGCACCAAGATCAGTTCTTTCGCCGCTTGAACCAAGAAAGGCGAGAAGCGCCAAGCCCGACATAATCGGCATGAAAAAATGCAGCGAAAGTCGTTTGGTCTGCATGGCAAAGCTGATAGTGCAGAGCATGCCGATAACACTGAAAATGGCGGTAGAAAATCCTACAAACATATGGCCTTGACCATGGATCAGCACATTGATCAGGTTGGCCATAGTTGCGGTGACGAGCATGGCGAAGAGGCCTATTCCATTGCCGGTCAGGTGGAAAAAAAAATGTAACAGGAAACCGCCGAGAAAGCAGTTGCCCATAAGATGGACGATATCGGCGTGCAGGGTGAGTGGGGTTACCAGACGATACAATTCAAGATTGTTTATAATCGCCGACGAGTTACCGGCCCCTTTTTGAAACCAGAAAGATTTAAGGTGCCAATCCCCGGAAAGACCATACATAAACACCAGGCAGCCAATGACCACTGTACTCATTGCCCGGAAAGTAGGAATGAAGGTATCTGCTTGAGATACCGGAGGCCAGTCCCGATTTTCAAGGTCATACTCCGCGATTTCGTAAAGCGCTCTTTCCTGCTGTTCGGCAGACACATACATCTCGATATGATGCTCGGAAAAATATTGTATCCGATGGGTGATATCGGCTGCAGAGAGAACCAGGGAGTAGGTATCGAGAAGATTAGGATCTGAAACACGGGCGATCAGACTCTCGGATGTCTGTGCCGAAGGCAGGGTCATGTAAACAAAGTGTAGCTAAAAGAGTGGCACAGCCAGGCCGATTGGCCGGGCTGTGCCAGGTAAAAATCAATCAAGTTTATCCATGGTAATAATAGCGCCAAATTTTTCTTTCAGCTGAAGAAGCTCGTCCTTCTGGCTTTGGTAAATTTCGAAGAGAACGGGGGGGATATCGGCTTCTTTACTATATGCTTCCTTTTGAAGATCCAGGCGCTCGACAATCTTATCTGCATACAGGGCAAACTGCATATCATAGAGAGATTTTGGATACTCCTTACCAAAGGCTTTGTACAGTGGTAACAGATCCTGGTATTTGGGCAGGTAACCAATCGGTGTGGTAATTGCCTGCACATCACCGTTGGCAAACAATTCCAGCCAGCCGAGCCAGGCTCTTACGTCCTTCTTTTCACCCAGCAGCTGATTGCCGGTCCCGCCACGATTTCCATGGGTCAGAAAATAATTCAAGCCTGCCATAATCGGTCGAGTGGTTTTGGAGAATTTTGGCGAATTAAAAAAGGTGAATTGAGCAGCCATGTAATCAGCCAGCGCACCTGGAATAAAAGGTGCATTGGCCCAAGGCTGGCGGTTGACACCGGTCGCACCAACTTCTGTGGCTGTGGCCTTGGAGACAATTGATGCCCCTATTGCTACACCTTCATTGGAGTTCTTGGCAACCCAGACCGGGGGCATAGTGTCAGCATCCCTGCCCGAATAGGTAATAACTTTAACAGGTACGCCTTTGGGATCTTCGGATAACTCTGTTGCATGATTAGCAATTGCCGAGGCAACAAGGGTACAGCGCGAATTTTTGTGGGACATCGGTACCGGCTTGCCGTTCTGGTCGGTTTTTCCTGTAAACCATTCTCCCTGGAAATTGACACCTTTGTCCGGCACTGGATCGCCATCGCCGACCCAGTGCGGTACTCCGTCGGTAATAAGCACATTCGACCAGATGACCTCTGTTCCTTCGCCACGCAGGCAGTCCATTAAATAGGGGTCTCCCTCACGATTAACATCCTCCACAATACCGAAGATGCCTTTTTCCGGGTTGATAGCTCGCAGCACGCCGCTTTTATCAATCCAGAATTGAGCCAGGTCGTCACCGATAAAATCGGTACCCACCATGGCGGTGGTGGTTTTCCCGCATCCGGAGGGGGCCGCTCCGGCAAAAAAGGTTTTTCTGCCGCCGGGACCGGTCATGCCGGTGATAAACATATGTTCTGACAGCTGCTGTTCACGTTGATAATAGGTAGCATAATCAACGCTGAACCGGTGATTGCCTTTTTTTAGTAAAAGAGTATTGCCGGCATAGGTACAAAAGGTAGCAAAGGTGGTCATCCAGCTTCTGTCCATAAAGATACGGGCATTCGGTACATCTGCGGAGGTGTTTGTGCCCTCGGAGTGAACATTGGTGAAAAAAAGGCCAGTGCGTTGTGCTTCTGCATCAAAATCACTGAAAGAGTTGCGGTACAGTATTTCAGCAGAATGGAGAACATAGCCGGAAGAGGATATCTCAATCGCCGGAAATGCCGCTTCGGCACCAACCGGACCGCGGCTGTAAAAACCGACGATTAAAGTCTTTCCCTGCATGATGCCGGGCATATATTTTTGGATGTACTCGGTTGCGTCCGGGCGTAATACCGTTTTCGCGAGAGAGCTCATTTTTTCTCCCTCGTTGATGATATAAAATGTCTGGTTTACCAGTCTGGCCTGGTCTTCCGGCAGATCAAAGTGAATGGTATGGCCTTCTTTCACCAGTTTTTTTTCTTCACCCTGTCTGAGTGAATATTCTCGAATCCATTGTACGTCATCCGCCGAGCCGGTATTCACAAAGACGCTGTCCGGACGGCACATAGCAATGGCATTGGCAACTTTAATCAGTGCTTCTTCATTTTTGATCAGCGCCAACTTCTGGTTATTGACTGCATCGAGATTGTCGGCAAATACTTTTTTGGCTCCGGCGATGGTGGTGACACCACCAACAACTGCAAGAATTTCGTCGCCTTTTTTCAGTTCCAGCATTCTTTACTCCTTTATGTGTTCTTAGCCTGGTTCGCACCTTTCATAGAAAAATATTTAACTCATTAACGAGTCTAGTCGTGCTATAATAGGAGCTTATGCGATAACCGTCAAGATTGGATACTATCGTTTTTATGAAAAATAAAAAGGGAAAATTCCAAGGTAACTTTATTAATGTTTGCATTTCAAAAGAGGATGGCAGGAGGAATAATTGTAACTACTCTTCATAGTGCATTGGAATATGTATAAATAATTGTGATGCTTCTGCCGTTTGTCCCTGGCAAAATCTGACTTTTTGCCAGGTGTTTCTTCATTACCTTAGACTAAGCACTGGCCGTATGGCGAGCTAAGTCGTTTCCATCCTGAAACGGCCATTTTTCCCTGACTCTTCGTTGTTCTCAAAATTTAATCCTCGGAGATAAGCGAGCATAGCGAGACTTCGAAATCAATTATATGCCTGCGGTTCAATGTATCGAACGTCTCGATTGAGAAAAAAATGTCTCGTCTCAGGGTGGAAACTGAGTAGGCGGAGGTTATTTCTCGACCGTATGAGCACTGTTTCCAGAAAAATAAGCCAAAATACGCGAAAATAATTATAGTAAACGTTCTTTTATGCCGGTGGCGCCCGTTTACTTCCGATGTCTTCGGTTTGTTCCTCCGGTTGTTAATCTATTCTTACACTCTGCTGCTGGGTTACATCAATGGTGAAGTTTAGAGATTTGTCAAAGACACTGTCGCTCCGATCAATAGAGTTCTCGGCGGTGGAAATCCAACTGCTGCTGCAAAGAGCAGCTCGTGAAATAGCTGAGCGTTCACTGCCCGGTTCATTTATTGTCCCGCTCTGTTTTGCCCTGACGGTTACCGCTTCGGGGTATGTTTTTCATTCCTCGTTTATCTGCACTGTGTTGGCTGTTCTTATGTTTGGCGGCGCTATTGGACGCTATCTGGCGATAACGCGCATAAAACAGGATTCTGCGGAACTCCTTTCCACCTGGGTTCAGATATTTTTCTGGTCGTGTCTGTTGATAGCTGCCGTCTGGGGGACAATTACGGCCATTTTTATTTATATTTATACTGAAGGTTTTCCGGTCTTGCTCGTACTCGTTTTCTCTTCTGGTATCGGGGCAGGGGCTATGGTTAATTTTTGTATCTGGAGAGCCCTGACCGTAACGTATCTTCTGGTGTCTTTTGTTCCTGTTATAGTAGTTGGTCTGTTTATGCAGGAAACTGTGCTTATACCGGTTATTTTTGGGATAGTTCTTTTTGTTTTGTATCTTTTGGCCCAAACAAAAAGATGGAATTTTCATTACTGGGATGCGTTGATTACGGCCTATCTGTTTGAGAGACAGGCGGAAAAACTTTCAGAAACGAACAGCCGTCTGGCGGAAACTATCGCCAAGGAACAAGAATTTCGACGGGAAGTGGAAAAAGGCAAAGTAAGGCTTCGAGAACTGTTCAATCTCACCAATGATGCCATTGTCATTTGTGATCTCAATGGCCGGGTTTTGGATGTTAACCGGGCAATGTTGGATATATCTGGTGCGCGTCGGGAGGAGATTGTCAATACCGTGCCGCTGCAATCGTTTACCATGCCCGCGAACAGTAGGTTGAGTGTTCGGAATCACTGGGAAAAAGTTCTTGGTGGCATGGAAGAGAATTTCGAATGTACGATGGCACGAAAGGGAGCGCCAAATTCCATTCTGGTCCACGTTAACCTGCGCAGGGTGAGCTGGCAGAAAGAACAAATCGTTTTTGTCACCTTGCGTGATGTTACAGCCAGAAAACAGATGGAAGATGCCCTTGAAATAACCAGGAAATCTCTGTCTGAAAGTGAAGGTTATTTGCACGCAATACTGCGCAATGTCGAGTTGCCTATTTATTGCAAGGGTCTCAATGGATGTTATCTCACCGCAAACAAACCTTTCGAGCAACTCTGCTGTCGAACCCTGGAGCAACTGCAGGGAAAAAACGATCTGCAGATATTTTCGGATAAACTGGGTCGTTTCTTGGGCTTTAGAGATCTGGAAATTGTTGTAACGGGAGAATCGTTGGAACTTGAAGGTACCTTTACCCTGGGTGGTCAAGAAAAAAACCTGCTTGTGCATAAATTCCCTTTACGAGAAAGTGGCGGCACCATCTATGGGACTGCGGGTATCTGCACCGATGTTACGACAATGAAACAGGCTCTGCAGACGGCACAGCTCGCCAATGAGGCGAAATTAGAATTTCTTGCCAGCATGTCGCATGAACTGCGAACGCCCATGCACAGTATTTTATGTGTTGCCAGGCTGGGCTTGAAGCGGGTTCGTACTGCAGATCGAGAAAAGTTGGAATCGTATTTCAACTTGATTGTCACCAGTGGCGATCAATTACTTGAATTACTGAGTGATTTGCTTGACCTTAGTGTTTTGGAGTCCGCCAGGGCCTCTTATAGTCTCAGGGAGTACGATCTGGTAAAAGACCTGGAAAAGGTGGTGGCAGAATTTAAAGTTACGATGGATGAAAAAAAAATAGCTCTTTATCTGGAGGCTCCCCCATACCCTGCATTAGCACGATATGACAAGACCAAGTTTTACCAAGTTATGCGTAATCTGTTGTTCAATGCCATGAAATTCACCGCTTCGCATAAAGAAGTCCGGATTGTTCTTAAAAAAGATTTTCTGGAGAGCAACGGCGCTCGGCAGGCTGCCTGGAAAATTATGGTCATCGATCAGGGAGTCGGTCTTGAAAAAGAGGAGCTGCAAGCAGTCTTCGGCAAGTTTGTCAAAGGGCGGAAAACCTCAAGGGGAATGGGTGGGGTCGGACTTGGCCTCTCTATTTGTAAACGTATTGTTGCAGATCATCACGGCATTATCTGGGCCGAGCAGAATGAAAAAGAAGGCGCAACTTTCTGTTTTATGCTTCCGGTACTGGATGAGAGTCATGATGAAAAAAATACTATCTTTAGCGCTGCATAAAACAGCAAAAGATAGTATGAGGCAGTAGAAAGTAAAAAGACACAAAAAAAGGGTTTAGCCGTATACGAGGCTAAACCCTGAATTTTTAAATGGTGCCGAAGGCGAGATTCGAACTCGCACAAGGAAACCCTCACTAGACCCTGAACCTAGCGCGTCTACCAGTTCCGCCACTTCGGCAACGCGCATGAATATGCTTCTTGCGAGAGGTTTTGTCAAGACATTCTTAGTCATAACAATAAAAAAATATACTCTTATAATGTTCCTATGAAAATTTATAACAAAATTGAAGATATTACTGAACCGTTCACCAATGCCTGCGTCACGATCGGCAATTTTGACGGGGTTCATTACGGGCATCAACAACTTTTTGCGACAGTCGTGGAAAAAGCTCGGTCGCTTGGCGGTATGAGTGTTGTCATTACCTTTGATCCCCATCCGCTCCAGGTTTTATTGCCGGGAGGAATCAAACTGATTTCAACTTGTCAGCAGAAAGAAGAACTCATCGAACTCTCCGGTATCGATGTCCTTCTGGTTATTCCTTTTACCAAGAAGTTTGCCAAAACAACGGCTGATGCATTTGTTGCCGAGCTGCTGGTTAAAAGACTTGGCGTAAAAGAGCTGGTAGTAGGCTATGACTATGCTTTTGGCAAGGGACGTAGCGGCAATATCGATTTTTTAAAGCAGCAGGGGCAAATCTATAATTTTCCTGTGACGGTGGTTGAGGCCTGCTATCTTGGCGATCAGCTCGTCAGTTCAACTAAAATCCGTGAGCTGGTAAAAGATGGACAAATGGCCGCAGCAAGAGAACTCCTCGGCCGCTACTACCAGATTCGCGGCACGGTGCGGGTGGGTAAACAGCGAGGCGGCAAAGTGATAGGTTATCCAACAGCGAATTTGAAATTTAACGAGGAAGATTTGGTGCCGAAACACGGAGTCTATGTCACCCAGGTCTGTTGTGAAGGGAAGAACTATGGAGGGGTCCTCAATATCGGTTACAATCCAACCTTTGGAGAAGAACTGTTGGTGGCGGAGACGCATATCTTTGATTTTAATGAAGACATCTATGGAAAACCTATCAAAGTCAATTTGTTGCAGTTTTTACGGGCCGAAAAGAAATTCTCCGGGCCAAAAGAGCTGTCGGAACAAATAGGTAAGGATGTTTTGCTGGCAAAAAAAATACTAGCCGGGAAATAAAAATTATCGTCGTTTGCTAATCCATTGATGCATGCAAGTAATCGATGATGCTGTTCAAGTACCATATTTTATTGTTGCAAGTACGCTCAAGGTGTCTATAGTGTATGCGCTCATTGAGGGCAGATCTCACGAGGCTTTTGTGGGTGAGAAGGCGCATGCAGGTCAAGACTGGTTCTTTGTCTGTATTGATTGAGAACTGATGGTTCGTAAAGAAATTTAGCCGTATTTTTATATAGAGGGAAACTATGTCTGAAGAGTTGCAGGAAGATTTGCCGAAGGTGATTGAAGAGCTAGAGAAAAAATGTCAGGAACATCCTAAGTCGGTAATGGCCTTCCATCATCTGGGGCTTGTGTGTATGAAAGCCGGGCGCATACCTGAGGCAATTAAAGCCCTGGAACGAGCCATTGAAATAGATGATCTCAGCAATGAGAGTATGATAAATCTTGGAGCCATTTATTTCGGTCAAGGTGATCTGGATAAGGCTCAGGAACTTAATGAACAGGCTCTCTCGGTAACTCCTGATAGTGCTCAAGCTCATGCCAATCTGGGACTGATCTGGCAGCAGCGGAGTGATTTCGATAAAGCAATACTTTGCTACGAAAAGGCCATTCAGTATGATCCGAAACTGGCCAGCAGTTGGATAAATCTTACTGCTGTTCTCACCATGAAAGGCGAGGACGAACGTGCCGTGGCCGCAGCCAGGAAAGGACTTGAGCTGAGTCCGGATTCTGCTCTTGGTCATAATAATCTGGCGGTTGCGCTCTACTTTAAAGGCAGCTTCACCGATTCCAAGATGCATCTGGATAAAGCAAAAGAACTCGGCTATTCGGTGGATCCTAATTTCGTGTCGCGTCTTCAGGGAAAGCTGGCTTAGAAAGATAGAGTCGGAAAAGCAGTGAGAGTAGTGAAAGGAATGAGCAAGTTACATGCCTAAAGAACATATTATTGTACGACCATGGTGCCCATTTTGCGGCCAGAAAGTTGGTAGGCCATCCCACGCGCCACTCAGAAAAATGACGGAATTCCCTGTTGGAAGATGCCAGTGCGGTGCCGTCTATACCTCTGAGGCAACCGGACATAATGTAGGTGCTGCTATCGTGGAAACTCTGGTCTATGCCTGCGATGACAATGCCGATTTCGCTTGGGAACTAATACCTGAAGATGATTATCTGACCGGGCGTGTCGAGAATTACGATGAAGCTCTGCATCAGGTTTTTGATTCCGGGAATATGGACGGTCGGGCGGTTCGCGGCGTGCTCTATTTTGTACGCCTCCATACCGATATTCGCGATATTGCCCAGCGAATAAAAGAAAAGAAAGGTGAGGTTGTCGCAAGATCACTGGGTGCAGCACCAATCCCGAATCCCAGTATAATAGAGCCGGCACCCGATGCAAAGCGGATACGCAAAAAAGCCAATAAAAAAATCATTACAGAATTGGTGGAAAAAGAGGACATTGATGCCCTTGTGGCGTTCTGCTTTGACGATAAAAAGACCCTGCGCTTGATGCAGCGACTGCTCTATGACCCGCTGGAAAATAATCGCTGGCGGGTCGCTTGGATCATCGGCCGAGTTACCGCAAGAACCTCGACCCGGGAGCCGGGGCCGGTCTCAGAAATGCTGCACCGTCTGTTTGAAGCCTGCTCGGATTCAGCGGCAACACCATGGGGGATGGTTGAAACAATCGGCACTGTCATTGCTCTGCGAACCGATATATTCGGGGCGTTTACCAGACATTTGTTGAATTACGTAGGTGATTCTTCTACACAAAACCAGAGCTTGTGGGCTCTTGCCGAGATTGCTGAAACACGGCCGGATCTGATTCGCGACACCCCTTTTTACAATCTGTTCCATTTTCTACAACACCCGGAATCACAGATACGGGGTCAGGTAGCCCGACTCATGGGCCGTATAAAGGCAACTGAAGTGACGATGCAGCTCATGGAGCTTGCTGCGGATCAAGGAGAATTTTGTTATTGTGAGAAAGGACAGCTTGTCTCTTCTACTGTCGCTGAAGCGGCGCGTGCAGCACTACAGGTGATACAAGGAGAAATTAAAAAGTGACGAATAATTTGCAAACCATAGAGTCTATAGACCGGATGAATAAGCCCAAGTCTAAAAAAACCACCGATCCAATTCAGGCGGAATACGAAGAGGGCAAGAAATATTTAGAAAATCAGGAATTTGGTCAGGCAGCAGTGGCCCTGCACAATGCGCTGGTCGGTTTTAAAGAAAAAAACGATGAGACCGGGATAGCTAATGCCAGTAATCAGTTGGGCCATGTCTGCGTTGCCCGAGAGGAATACGGCAACGCTCTACAACATTATCAGCGATCCCTGGCTGTCTGTGAAAAATCCAACGACCGGATGAGTATTCTGGCCGTGATGAAAAAGATTGTCGGAGTGCGTGCTCAGTTAAAACAGTATGATGATGCCATTGCAGATTGCCTGACGATCCTTGATCATTATCAGGATAACCGCGACCCTCAGGGAACTGTGACTATCCTGGAGGAAATGGCGGACATTTACGTACTGGCTGAAAAGAAAGATAAAGCCGCCGATGCTTATCGGACTATTGCTTCGATTCATAAAAATTTTCGGCATGAAAATATTGCTGACGGTTTTATGCGAAAAGCGGAGCAATTAACGAGTGCAAGCTGAACCAGGATAACAGAAAAATGTTCACGGGGATAATCGAAGGACCAGGAAAGATAATCGGCAAGCGAACGATTGGCGGCGGATTGGCCTATGACCTTGAAGCAGGCTTTGATCTGATAGAGCCTAAAGAGGGTGAATCGATTGCTGTCAGTGGAGTTTGTCTGACGGCATATAGTATTCGTGGTCGGTGTTTTTCTGTCGATGTTTCCCCGGAAACAGTGTCGCGAACCAAGCTTGGTTTACTTGGACCTGGAGCCATAGTCAATCTTGAGCGGGCCCTTCGGCTCTCTGACCGGCTCGGGGGACATATTGTGTCGGGGCATGTCGATTGTCTCGCTACTGTTGCAGGCCGGAAAGAAATTGGAAACTATACCATTTTCTCTTTTTCTCTGCCGATTGAACAAGGACGATACATCATTGAAAAGGGTTCAATTACTATTGACGGTGTAAGTCTTACGGTGAACGTTTGTGGCTCTGGCACTTTTACCGTGTCAATTATACCTCATAGCCTGAAAATGACCACACTCGACGCATTAAAAGTCGGTAATAAAGTCAATATTGAGGTGGATGTAATCGGTAAATATATTGAGAAATTACTTGCTCCTCGACCATCGATGGCTGGTTCCGATGACCATGGAAAGAGCAAGAGCGGTGAGGGTATACATCCCGGATTCCTCGCACAGCACGGTTTTATGTGATCCCGGCAATGGGATGAGGTTAACCAATACATTATTTATAAGTGTGAATTATTATGGCAGTGAGTTCAATTGAAGCAGTAATCGAGGACATCAAAGCGGGCAAGATGATTATTCTGGTCGACGATGAAGACCGGGAAAATGAGGGCGATCTCTATATGGCGGCCGAGAAAGTTAATGCGGAAGGTATTAATTTCATGGCGACATACGGCCGAGGCCTGATCTGTCTGACCTTAAACGGAGAGCTGATCGATAAGCTTGGCTTGCCGATGATGGTTTCCAAAAACACATCACCATATGGTACTGGATTCACAATAAGTATTGAAGCCAGAACCGGGGTTTCGACCGGGATTTCAGCGGCGGACAGGGCGCGAACCGTTCAGGCTGCAGTTGATCCGAACGCAAAACCTCAGGACCTCGTCAGTCCCGGGCATATCTTCCCCCTGAGAGCCAGAGAAGGAGGTGTTCTTGTTCGGGCCGGACAGACCGAAGGTTCCGTGGATCTTTCCCGGCTTGCCGGTATGATTCCCGCCGGGGTGATCTGTGAAATTATGAACGAAGACGGGACTATGGCCCGTATGAATGATCTGGAAAAATTTTCTGAAAAACATGATTTGAAGATTGCCACAATTGCTGATCTAGTCGCTTACCGACTGCGCGAAGATACCCTTGTCCAGCGCGAAGTGGAAGCGCGGGTTCCTACCGAGCATGCTGGCGAATTCAAGGCAGTAGTCTATTCCAATTCGGTTGACCATCTTGATCATCTGGCCCTCGTTAAAGGCGATATTTCCAAGGCGGAACGGGTCCTTGTACGGGTCCATTCCGAATGTCTGACGGGTGATGTCTTCGGCTCATCTCGCTGTGATTGCGGGCTCCAGCTGAATGCGGCAATGAAAATGATCGATCAGGAGGGTTGCGGCATTGTCCTTTATATGCGTCAAGAAGGTCGCGGCATTGGGCTTGTCAATAAATTGAAGGCCTATTGTTTACAGGACGATGAGGGGGTGGATACTGTTGAAGCCAACCATCGGTTGGGTTTTAAAAGTGATCTTCGTGACTACGGAATTGGTGCGCAAATACTCCGTGACCTCGGGGTGAAGAAAATGGCCATCTTGACCAATAATCCCAAAAAGATTGTCGGTCTTGAGGGGTATGGCATCGAGGTCGTCGAAAGATTGCCACTGGAGATGCAGGCCAATAAAGAAAATAAAGATTATCTGATGTGCAAACGGGATCGGATGGGACACCTTATGGCGGTAGAAGATTGAGTACCTCAAAGGATGACTGAAAAGAGAGTCCCGGCTTTCTTTCCGTTTATCGGATTTCTAACATGGGTTCTGGTGGCATACATAAATAATTTCAGGTGAGTAGATATGGCAAAATATATTGAAGGTAATCTCAATGCGGAGGGTAAGAAATTTGCGATTGTCGTCGCAAGGTGGAATTCTTTTCTCAGCGAGAGATTGTTGGAAGGTGCGCTGGACAGTCTGGTTCGTTCCGGCGCTGCTGCTGATGACATTGATGTGGTCAGGGTTCCCGGTGCTTTTGAAATTCCCCTCATCGCCAAAAGGCTGGCCGGTGCACAGAAATATAATGCGGTCATTGTTCTAGGAGTTGTCATTCGTGGTGCAACTCCGCACTTTGACGTTGTTGTTAATGAGGTTTCCAAGGGGACGGCACAGGCTGGTCTGGAAACTGGGGTACCAGTGCTTTTTGGGGTGTTAACCACTGAAACCATTGAACAGGCGATTGAACGCAGCGGAACCAAAGCCGGGAATAAAGGTGCCGAAGTTGCTGTGGCCGCTATTGAAATGGCTAATTTAATCGATCAGCTGCAGTAAAAGCGATGTATGAATAAGGATCAATGTGGCTGAGCAGTCCGCATTGAAATATAGGGGCGGAAAACAGGGATAACCTGTCGACAACTGCCCCTTTTTGTTTTTTATAATTGGTATCATAAAGACTATGGGTACGCGTCGAATATCACGGGAGGCTGCACTCCAGTTCCTCTATCAGGAAGACTTTACCATCGGTCCCGGTCAACAGTTTGGCTATGACCTGACAGAACGGTTTGAAATGTTCTCATCGCTTTTTCAGGTGAATAAAAAGGCACGAACCTACACACTTATACTTTTGCGGGGGATAACTGATAATCTTGAGCGGATAGATCAATTGATTGCAGATGCCGCGAGTAACTGGCGCCTGGTCCGTATCGCCGCAACCGACAGAAATCTAATGCGCATTGCAGTCTTCGAAATGCTAAAAATAGATGATGTGCCGCCACAGGTTGCCATTAACGAAGCAGTGGAGATCGCCAAGCGTTTTGCCGGAGAGGACTCCCCCAAATTTATTAATGGAGTTCTGGACGCAATACGAGCCACACTCGACGCTAGGTGATCGTCCGCAGGTTTGCCTCTTGTTGCAATTCTTGTCAATTCCGAGTACATCTTTTGGCCGGAACTATAAACAAAAATGTATATTCAGGAATGACAAAGCTCCATGGCACAAACACAAAATAACTCGGCACCCAAACCGGGGCTCAAACAGGAAGCCCTTGCCGTTGTCGGAATATTTTTTTCACTCTTTCTCTATCTCAGTCTTATTTCATATTCGCTTAAAACCAGTGGGAACTGGTGTGGCGAGACAGGTACCTTGATCGCCCAGGTACTCGTTGGTTTTACCGGCTGGGGTGCCTATCTTCTGCCGGCCCTTTTGTTGTTCTCATCCTTCCGCTTTTTCAGTCCGGGGATGTCCTTCCAGCGGCTGCCGCAGGTGGTAGCCGGGCTGACCGGTGCTATTCTTTCTTTTTGCGGCATGCTTTCATCGCTGACCATTAAAGACCCTGCTTATCTTGACGCGGGTGGATTTTTAGGAAAAACCTGCTTCACCTTGCTTTCTTCCGCCCTCGGTAGTGGCGGAACAGTACTCGTTTTCATGATGGTTTTTCTGATTTCTCTGATGCTTTCCAGTCAGTTTTCTCCCTATCAGCTGATGGCTGCCATAAGGCGGCTGATAGGGCAATTTATCAAAAGTGTTCTTGGACTGTTTGAAAAAAATCAGGTAAAAACCCGAGAAAGAAAACAGCAGAAAGCAGACGGATCATCCAGGAAAATCCTTGAGAAACAGGATCAGCCATTGCTTGCACCCCAGGTGCTGCAGACTATTACGGTACCTGAGGTGAAAGCACCAACACGAGCTGCAAAAGAAGCAGAAGCCGATGACGAATTCGCCGCAAAACCTGTTGCAAGGGGAGACTGGAAGTTGCCGCCGCTGTCTCTTCTTAGTAAAAGCGATAAGGTGGAGGAAAAAATTGATAATGAAGTGTATTATAAACTCTCCAAGCAGCTGGAACAGAAGTTGAAAAATTTCGGGGTTTCGGGAAAAGTTGTCGGTATTTCACCGGGACCAGTAGTGACCACCTACGAATATTCCCCTGCTCCAGGGGTGAAAATCAATAAAATTGCAGGCCTGGCCGATGATCTTGCCCTGGGACTCAAGGCTCAGTCGGTTCGTGTTGTCGGTTCTGTTCCTGGAAAGGCAGCTCTTGGCATTGAGATACCTAATGAAATTCGTCAGATTGTTTATATTCGTGAGCTCATCGGAACTGAGAAGTATCGAGCCAACTCACATAAACTGACGATTGCCCTGGGGCTTGATGTGATCGGGAATCTGGCCATGGCCAATCTTTCGAAAATGCCTCATTTGCTGATCGCCGGTGCCACTGGTGCAGGAAAGAGTGTCGGCATCAACACTATTATCGCTTCTATTTTATATAATGCTACGCCGCAGGAAGTACGCTTTCTGATGGTCGATCCCAAACGGATTGAGTTGTCTGGATATGAAGGAATTCCTCACCTGCTTCATCCGGTTGTTGTTGATCCTAAACTTGCCTCAAGAGCTCTGAACTGGGCTGTCAGGGAGATGGAACGACGTTACCGACTTCTGGAAGAGGCCCGAGTTAAAAGTTTTGATTCCTATAATGAAGCAAATGAAGAAAAACTACCATATATAGTCATAATTGTTGATGAACTGGCGGACTTGATGATGGTCGCTTCAAAAGATGTCGAAGCTGCGATAGCTCGTTTGGCGCAAATGGCCAGAGCTGCCGGTATTCATTTAATTCTCGCCACGCAGCGGCCATCAGTCGATGTCCTTACCGGTCTTATCAAGGCCAATTTCCCAACCCGCATTTCTTTTAAGGTTTCGTCGAAAATCGATTCAAGAACCATCCTCGATGCTTCCGGAGCCGAACATCTTCTCGGTGCAGGCGATATGCTGTTTCTGGCCCCCGGTACCGCCGCTATTAAGCGCATCCACGGGGCATATATCTCGGAAAAAGAGACCGCTGATATCGTTGAATTTTGGAAACGGCAGGGGAGTTCCGGTTATGATGAGGCGGTGATGCAGGAAATAGAAAAAGAGCCGAATGGTACCGGTGATGGTAATGTTGAAGATTTGGACGATCGCTATGACGAGGCTGTCGCGCTGGTCACTGAGGCTGGCCAGGCTTCTATATCGATGGTCCAGAGAAGGTTGCGGGTTGGCTATAACCGGGCTGCCCGAATGATCGAAATGATGGAAAAAGAAGGGATCGTCGGGCCGGCCGATGGGGCTAAGCCCCGCGAGGTTATTGTACGCCATAACTACACCTGAGCTTAATTGGTGGATAGTGGAATTTCCTTGACAATTACCAGCCAACCTAATATAAAAAGTTCTCGAGAAAAATGAGTAGTCATTCAGTGAAAGTTTAATCAGTTGCTATGTGTTTATACAAATTTGTGTGAAGTGTTACTTGGTTACCCGGTATAAGATTGTTACTGGGGAATGAAGGAATTTTATAGTTGTAATAAGTTTAAGTGGGCCCTGTCGGTTCAGGGTTACAACAGTTAATACAAAACTGAGGAGGTAGTTGAATGCCAAGTTATGTAGATCCTGCCAAATGTGATGGCTGTAAAGGTGGAGACAAAACGGCGTGCATGTACATCTGTCCCAATGACTTGATGGTTTTAAATGTTGAGTCAATGCTGGCTTACAATCAAGAGCCGGATGCTTGTTGGGAGTGTTATTCTTGCGTTAAAATTTGCCCGCAAGGTGCAATTTTTGTCCGTGGTTATGATGACTTTGTACCTATGGGTGGACAGGTTCATCCAATGAGATCTTCTGATTCCATCATGTGGACTGTTAAGTTCCGTAATGGCAATATGAAGCGTTTCAAGTTTCCTATCCGCACTACCGCTGAGGGTGCTGCCAATGCTTATGCTGGACAGAAAGGTGCGAGTCTCGATGACGAATGTCTGCTTCTCGAGTCCAACCTTCCTGCCCCTAAATGAGCTGAGTTAGAAACTTTATAACTACAAAATCTTTATTGTAAGGAGATTTGAAAATGGCATTACCTAATAAACCAAAAGGTGAACTTAACGCCGTAGTGAACCCAGAGGTGGTGGAGCATGATGTTGATTGTCTCATCGTCGGTGGCGGTATGGCTGCTTGTGGATGCGCTTTTGAAATTAAAAAGTGGGCCCCAGAAGGCCTGAAAATTGTTCTCGTTGATAAAGCATCTCTCGAGCGTTCCGGTGCAGTTGCTCAGGGTCTGTCTGCAATCAACACCTATATCGGTGAGAATCCGATTGAGAGCTATGTGAAGATGGTTCGTAATGACCTGATGGGCGTTATTCGTGAGGATCTGGTCTATGACTGTGGTCGTCACGTTGATGAGTCTGTTAAGCTTTTTGAAGAATGGGGACTCCCTGTCTGGAAAAAAGATGCAGACGGTGAAAACCTTGATGGTTCCAAGCCTGCTAAAAGCCTGCGTGAAGGTGGACAACCTGTACGTACCGGTAAATGGCAGATCATGATTAACGGTGAGTCTTACAAGCCAATCGTTGCTGAGCCAGCAGCGAGTGCCCTTGGCGCTGAGAACATCATGGAACGTATTTTTATCGTTAAGCTTATGCTTGACAAAAACAAGCCCAATCAGATCGCTGGTGCTGCTGGTTTTTCTACCCGTGAGAACAAAGTACACATTTTCCGTTGCAAGACCGCTATGGTTGCTTGCGGTGGTGCTGTTAACATTTTCCGTCCACGTTCAACTGGTGAAGGCAAAGGCCGCGCATGGTATCCTGTATGGAATGCTGGTTCCACCTACACCATGTGTGCGCAGGTCGGTGCTACTTTGACCATGATGGAAAACCGTTTCACCCCTGCACGTTTTAAAGATGGTTATGGTCCTGTTGGTGCTTGGTTCCTCCTCTTCAAAGCCAAAGTTCAGAACGGTCTTGGTGAGTTCTATGCAAACAGTGATGCAGTAAAAGACGAACTCGAGAAGTTCATGCCTTATGGTGCTTCTCCTGTTACGCCCACCTGTCTGCGTAACCACCTGATGATCAACGAACTGCGTGAAGGTCGTGGTCCGATCTATATGGCTACAGATGTTGCTCTCAATGCCTTCCTTGATGAACGCAAAGAAAAAGGGATGGATGAAAAGTCATTGAAGAAATTCTGGAAGCACCTCGAGTCTGAGGCGTGGGAAGATTTTCTCGATATGTCAGTAGGCCAGGCTGGTCTCTGGGCCGGTGCAAATGTCGAGCCAGAAAAAATTGGTTCTGAGATTATGCCAACCGAACCCTACATGCTTGGTTCACACTCGGGTTGTTGTGGAATCTGGACTTCTGGTCCGGATGAAGCTTGGGTACCTGATGTAAAGAATGACTCACGTGTCCATAAGTATAAATGGGGATACAACCGTATGACTACGGTTGACGGTCTCTTCACTGCTGGTGATGGTGTTGGTGCTTCCGGTCATAAGTTCTCCTCCGGTTCTCATGCTGAAGGTCGTATTGCTGCCAAGCAGATGGTTAAATTCTGTCGCGATAACGATTTCAAACCTGAGTTGAAGCAGACTGCACAGGAAATAGCAGATGAGATCTACGCACCAGTTAGGCTCTATGAGGAGTTTAAAGGCGCTTCTACCGCTGCTGATGTGAATCCTAACTACTGCAAACCTGCAGGTCTCATGATGCGTCTCATGAAAGCTACCGATGAGTATGGTGGTGGTGTTGCGACTTATTATATGACTTCTGGTAAGCTCCTCAATATCTGTCTGGATCTCCTCCAACTTCTTCGTGAAGATGCTGCGAAGATGGCTGCCGGCGATCTGCATGAACTGCTTCGTTGCTGGGAGAACTACCATCGTATCTGGTGTGTCGAGACCCATATTCGCCACATCGAGTTCCGTAAAGAATCCCGCTACCCAGGATTCTACTACAGATCAGATTTCCCAACCGTCGATGACGAGAACTGGAAGTGTTTTGTTAACTCTACTTTCAATCCTGAGACTGAGGAATGGAAATGTGAGAAGGTTGAATGCCTCAATATCTTCTCAACCGATCCTTGGCTGTAATTGTTGGGGATGCAGTTGAAGTGATGTAATGAAAATCTCCAGGGGTCCTCGACTCCTGGAGATTTTTTAGTGTACGGATAAATGTCCCAGGTACTGAATCTGCTTAGTCAACGGCTCTCAAGCCTGCCCGGATTGCAGTTTAAGGACATCTTTCAGGTTTGCGGTGTGCTGCCTCGTCTACTGAGGTTTTTGGTTTATGCCGGCAAGTGATTCTTGCAACTCTTGTCAACATAAGCTAAAAAAGTCTTTTATGAAGCTTTTGCGGCTATCCCTCTGTGTTTAATAGTTGTCATTTTTTGTGCTTTTCTAAGTAGAATAAGCATCTCCTAAAGATGATGATAGTACAATATTTTAAGAGCAATTATGGAGGTTAGGTATGACTGACGAGCAAGGCACTACTGGTGCAGTATTGGTCGTAGGCGGGGGCATCAGTGGATTGACTGCTGCTCTGGAGACCGCTGAAGTCGGAAACGATGTGTTTATTGTTGAAAAGAGTGCATCTTTTGGCGGACGCGTAGCGCAATTAAATGAATATTTTCCAAAATTATGTCCCCCTTCCTGCGGGTTGGAGATAAATTTCCGCCGGATGAGAGATAACCGCAAGATAAGAACATACACAATGACCACTGTAAAATCTGTGAGTGGTGGTCCGGGCAATTATGAAGTTACTCTGGAGACTGCTCCCCGGTATGTCAACAGTAATTGTACTGCCTGTGGCGACTGTGCTGCGGCATGCCCTGATGAGATTGATAATGAATTTAACTTTGGCATGAATAAGTCAAAGGCGGCCTATCTTCCCCATGAAATGGCTTTTCCAAGAAGATATGTGATTAAAAAGTCCGGTTTAAGTTCTGCAGGTGCTAAGGCCGTTCAAGAGGCATGCAAATATAATGCAGTTGATTTGGATATGCAGACCGAGACTTTCAAAATTAATGTTGCTTCCATTATCTGGGCTACTGGTTGGACACCTTATGAGCCAACCAAGATGGAAAATCTCAAATTTGGTCAATCAAAGGCAATAGTCACCAATATGATGATTGAACGTATGGCGTCGCCAAGCGGACCAACTGGCGGCAAGATCGTTCGACCTGGTGATGGGAAAGAAATCGAATCCATTGCTTTTGTACAATGTGCAGGATCGCGTGACGAAAACCATCTCGAGTATTGTTCCCATGTTTGTTGTATGGCAACTTTTAAACAGATGACCTACGTGCGTAAGCAGTATCCTGATGCGAAGATCTATGTTTTCTACATTGACCTGAGAACCCCTGGAAAATATGAAAAATTCCGTGAAGTTCGTATGGCTGATGAAAACGCTTTTTTCATAAAAGGCAAAGTTGCAGAAATAATCCCGGATGAAGATGGCGGTGCTTCAGTTGTAGCTGAGAATGCCGTTACTGCGGAAAAAATAACACAAAAAGTTGACATGGTCGTTCTGGCAACTGGAATGCAGCCGTCGCTTGCCCTGCAAGGAGCACCAACTGATCTGTTGATGGATTCCAGCGGTTTTGTCATTTCCGAATTTGATAAAGCTATGATAGCAACAGGTTGTGCGAAGAAAGCCGCGGATGTTGTTACCTGTACTCAATCTTCAACTGCAGCTGCCTTAAAGGCAATTCAGGTTTCCAGGAGGTAAATATCGATGGATAAGAAATATTGCGCTTATATTTGTGCCGGTTGTGGCATTGGCGATGCGCTCGACGTTGAGGCTCTTGCCGAAGTTGTCACTGGTGAGATGTCCATGGAGTGCAAAACCTTTGCGTGCCTCTGTGGTGCCGAGGGACGTGGCCTGATCGAAAAGGATATTGCAGGTGGGGTCAATACCGTTGTCATTGGCGCCTGCTCTCCCCGAGTGATGACGCAGGAATTTGATTTTGGAAAAGATAAAATTACTGTTCGGGCAAATCTAAGAGAACAGGTAGCCTGGTCTCAGGTGAAACCAGCTGAGGGGGAAGAGCCTCATAGTGAAGCAGCCGAATTTATGCAGGAAACCGCTGCGGACTATATGCGAATGGCCTGTACCAGAGCAAAAAAAACAGAACTTGCAGATGCATATAAGCTGGAAGTTATCAATAAGACAATTCTTGTTATGGGGGGCGGGCTTGCCGGCCTCACTGCGGCCAATGAAGCTGCAGCTGCTGGATACAACGTCATCTTAACCGAAAAAGAAGAAAAACTCGGCGGTAAAGCTCTTGGCTGGAGAAAAAGTTTTCCTACTAAAGCTCCATGGACCGATTTGGAAGAAAATCCAATTCATATGCTTATTGCTGAGGTTGAGGCAAATACCAATATCACTATCAAGACTGGTGCCGAAGTTGCACGTATAACCGGTTCACCTGGTGATTTCGGAATAAGTTTTAAAGCTGCCGGCAGCAAGACCGAATGGGACGCGCCTGCAAAAGTGACTACCGAAGAGCAGGATTTGATCACCAAAGGGGAAAAAGAAGATCCCAATGCTGGTCTTATGAAATACACCAAGATCAATCCTGATGCGGTCAAGGTTGGAGCTGTTGTTCTGGCTACCGGCTGGAAACCTGCGGATGTTTCGCAGTACGAACACCTGGGCTATGGTAAAGTGAAAAATGTCGTTACCAATGCTGAATTTGAAAAATTGGCGAAAGAAGGCAAGGTTCCGGCTAATGTCGCCTTTATTCAGAGCCCTGGTGGTAAAGATGATGACAAGGACTTTCCATACTGTAACTCCGTTACCTCTATGGTTGCTCTGAAGCAGGCACAGTATGTCTGCCAGGACAATGCCGAAGGCAAGGCCTACATTCTGTATCAGCACATGAGAACTCCTGGCCATATGGAGCTATTTTATAAGAATGCTCAGCTTAATGATGGTATTTTCATGACGAAAGGCAACGTCATGAAGGTAGAGGAAAACGGTGGTGCTCTCTCTGTTGCCGTTGAAGATACTTTGCTGGGCGAAAATATTAATATCAATGTTGACATGGTCGTACTGGCAGCTGGTATGGAGCCGACCACTCTTCATGAAAAGAGCATAAATCTGGCCTACAGACAGGGACCAGGATTTAATGATCTTGATCTCTTTGATGGCTATGCCGATTCTCACTTCATCTGCTTTCCGTATGAAACCAGACGTACTGGTGTTTACACCTGTGGCGGTGTACGAAAAGCTGAAACCATGGAAGAGGCTGTTGACGATGCAACAGGTGCAGCACTGAAAGCCATTCAATGTATCGAATCCACAGATCGCGGGGTTTCCGTACATCCACGTTCTGGAGATGCCACTTATCCTGAGTTCTTCATGCAAAGATGTACCCAGTGCAAACGTTGCACGGAGGAGTGTCCTTTTGGCGCACTCGATGATGACGATAAAGGGACTCCACTGCCGAATCCGACACGGTGTCGTCGTTGTGGTACCTGTATGGGGGCCTGTCCTGAGAGAATCATCGGCTTCAAAGATTACAACATCGATCTTATCGGTTCCATGATCAAATCGATAGAGGTACCGGAGGACGATGAAGACAGATTGCGAATCCTGGTCCTGGTATGTGAAAACGATGCCTACCCAGCGCTTGATATGGCCGGAATGAAGCGCAACGGCATCAGCCATATGGTCCGATTTATTCCGGTTCGTTGTCTTGGTTCCGTAAATATGGCCTGGATCAGAGATGCACTTTCTGCCGGCTTAGATGGCGCCATGTTGTTGGGGTGCACCTATGGTGACGATTATCAGTGTCACTTTGTTAAAGGTTCTGAAATCGCCAACAAGCGTATGGAAAATATCGGTGATACCTTGTCGACTCTTGGGCTTGAACCAGAAAGATGCGCAGCAAATCAGGTAGCTATCACTGATTATGATAAAATCCCACAAATTATCAATGATTTTGTTGACGAAATTGTTGAGATGGGACCGAATCCATTCAAGGGTTTTTAGGCTGTTTTTCATGACTCACAAAGGATTATAGCCTTTGTGAGTCATTACGCCGCTCGAACGGCAGATTTTGATTGAATGATTTTCATTGATACTATGCAGGAGGAACAAATGAATGTTCAACCCGATTTAGATTTTATTAGATCCTTGAAGGAGGCAGGGGGGGATACACTGAAAAAATGTTATCAGTGCGCAACCTGTTCGGTAATGTGCCCCCTGTCCAAAGAGGGTAAACCGTTTCCCAGAAAGGAAATGATCTGGGCCCAATGGGGTATGAAAGAGAAGCTGGTCACCGATCCCGATATATTTCTCTGTCATCAGTGTGGTGATTGTACCGCAAATTGTCCAAGGGGGGCCAAACCCGGCGATGTACTCAGTGCTATCCGGTCCTATGCCTACACCTTCTACGGCTGGCCTGCTCCTCTTGCCAAACTTGCTTCAAGTGCCAAAGGCTTGCCGATGTTGATCGGTATACCGGTGGTGGTAATTTTTATCATGTGGCTACTTTCCGGGGCGATGCATATCCCGACCCAGGAGGAGTTTGCCAGCCATGGCTATCAGCGATTTTTCGGCCATTGGGATTTTTTCTGGTATGCTAAGAATCCCCTTTTTATTGTGCTTATCATGGTTCCGTCTTTAGGTCTCGGTCTGTATGCCTCCTTCAGAGGCATCAGCAAGATGTGGAAGAGCATGTCTGCAAATGCCGAACTCAACCCTGATTATCGACCTTCTGTAGGTCAGTTCACCAAGGAGTTTCTCTGGCCCTCTCTTGTTGAGATCGTCAAGCATTCAAGGTTTCGGGAGTGTACTGTAAATACTGACAGAGTTCGTGGACATCTGCCTTTGATGCTCGCATTTATCGGTTTATTTATTGTAACTTGTTGGTCTCTTTTTAGACTTGATGTCCTTAGTCTTATATGGCCGTCTTTGCACACTCCTATGCCGCTGACCGACCCTTTCAAGATTCTGGCCAATGTGTCGGCCATTGCCTTGTTGTTTGGTATCGCCGTACTGTGGAGTAATCGAAAGAAAGCTGAGGCTGAGCAGAACACTAAGCCAACTTTTTATGATTGGTTTCTTATCTGGGAGATAACTGCTGTGGGTGTAACTGGAATCGGAGCGGAACTGCTTCGCTGGGCCGGCATGCCGGTTTTGGGATACATTGTCTACTTCCTGCATCTTGTGTCTATTATGATGTTGTTCCTGTATTTGCCATATACGAAATTTGCCCATTTGATCTACAGAACCGGTGCATACACTTTTGAGAAATATCGTGAAAGTTCCTATAGCAGAAATTAATGAATAGATATTCTGCAGTGTCAGAAAGAAGATTGCGAACCATCTAGCATAAAAAAGCCGAGCCTACTGGACTCGGCTTTTTTATGCAGCAATGTCGGCGAGGGATTTCGCAACTCAAGATGCATATTGCGTAATCTGAACAAAGCCACCACTTCGTGCTAAGAAAACAAAAAACGCAAAATAATTAAATTAGAGGTTGCTTTAAAATTTTTAAGTGAGTATATTCTCCGCTCTTGTAAGCTGGCGTAGCTCAATGGTAGAGCTCCTCACTTGTAATGAGGTTGTTGTGGGTTCAAGTCCTATC
>RCMY010000328.1_pt1 | contig 56360 bp, 56 predicted proteins | sample 2041341 | NCBI WGS metagenome assembly RCMY01 (sample SAMN09708234, study PRJNA481090) | Marine sediment metagenome, whole genome shotgun sequencing project.
CATCTGAACGAAGATTTGGTGATTAATTCGATTGATCCGGCCAAGGATGTGGACGGGTTTCATATCTCCAACGTGGGGCTATTGGGAACCGGGCAAAAGTCGATGGTGCCCTGTACGCCGCTGGGATGTCTAATGATGCTAAGGGATCACCACGGCAGTCTGTCTGGTATGGATGCCGTTATTATTGGCCGTAGCAATATTGTCGGCAAGCCGATGGCGCAGCTATTGTTGAACGACAGTTGCACCGTGACAATTGCCCATTCTCGGACCAAGGATTTGGCCGACGTAGTCCGCCGCGCAGATATCGTTGTAGCGGCCGTTGGCCGCCCCGAGATGGTCCCGGGCGACTGGATTAAATCTGGGGCGACGGTGATTGACGTGGGCATCAACCGGCTGGACGCCCCGGAAAAGGGCGAAGGCAAAACGCGGCTGGTTGGGGATGTCGATTTTGCCAGCTGCGCCGAAGTTGCCGGTGCAATTACCCCTGTTCCGGGTGGCGTTGGCCCCATGACGATTGCCTGCTTGTTGGCAAATACGGTCACCGCGTGTTGTCGTGCTAACGGGTTGGCCGAACCCGAGGGCCTGACTGCCTAGCCGCCAATCACGACCTGATACATTATGCGGCCTGGCAAAAAGGCAAACGCACCGACCAGTGCCCCCAACGTCAGCATCTTCATGCAGCGCGCGTGTGAGGGGATGCTTTTTGATCTGGCCAAGCGGACAATCACCACAAGCTGGTAAAGCACTAAGCCTGACAAAATATGGATTGGGCTGGAGGGTCCAAACGGTCTGATTTCGTGAATGGCAAATCTGCTGAGCCCGACGAGTGCCATAAGGACAATCCATGTCCATCCCATCCAGCGGTGGGTGCCGGTGCCACGCTTTAAGCAAAAGGTTGCGACAGACAGAACGCCTACCACAATGGCCAACAGGGCGTGGATCTGAATCTCCAAGCTGGCATTAAAAAGGGGAAAGGGACATGGGAAGCTCCGCTGTCTTTGTTATCCCTTACGTGCATTCTTTCGGTACCGGCCCCAAACGGCTAGCCCGCTGTAAGGCTGCTGTAATGTGGGGCGGTTTTGCAGCCGTTCTATCAGGCGTTACCCACACCCTGAACAGTTTGCTGCTTCCTAGTTGGAGCGGCATTGGGCAACTGGTATACTCGTTTGGGATCACTGCGATAATCATACTTGTGGTGCAATGCACGATGGCCCTCGCGCGATATGCGTTTGCTCCGACGCCGGAAATACCCCTCGAACACCCGCAAACGACCTTTCTGCGGCGGCTGCCCTTGGATCGGCGTGGGCCACTGATCAGGCTTGAAGCGCAAGATCACTATTTGAACGTAGTGACCCAGAAAGGTAGCGCGTTGGTGCTCTTGCGCCTACAAGTTGCTGTCAAAGCGTTGCAAGATGTGGATGGCTTCCAATCTCATCGGTCACATTGGGTTGCTAAGGATGACGTGACCAAGCACCGTCGGGTTCAAGGCTGCGATTTTCTAGTGCTCATTTCTGGGGACGAGATCCCGGTCAGCCGCAGCTACGGGCCAGCCGTACAGGACGCGGGCTTGATCTAGAGGGGAACGGGCACCATCGTGCCCTGCAAAATCGCGATCAGTTTTTCCTGGCCATTTTCGACGGCAAACACTTCTGAAGTCACAACACATAAACGCTTGCCGGGTTTAATCAGCTTGCCAATAGCAATCAGCTTTTCACCACGGGCTGGTGCGATCAGGTTAATCTTGATCTCGGCTGTCACGACCTCCATGTCGAGCGGAAGGCTGGTCAAGGCGGCGTAGCCTGCGGCACTGTCACCTATGGAGAACGTCAGGCCCGCGTGTCCGAACCCCTGTTGCTGCAGGGCACCTGGTAGAATTGGCGCTTTGATTCTGACTGTTCCATCGGAAACATCAGCCAGCGTGGCACCCAAAGTGACCATCATGGATTGCGCAGCAAAGCTGTCGTAAATCCGGGTTCGTGTCGCGGTATCCATGGTGAACTCCTTTTCGTCTCAAGCTGACATATTTCTAAACGCGTGCAAACGCTTAACGCGGCATCGGGAATGCGACGGGTCGGGGGCCTGTCAGAATTGCACAAGCGTTTGGTGCCATGAGGGATCGGATCGGTTCCGAACTTGTCCGCAGGCCGCCTGTATAGGTACCATAGGCAGGCATGATGAGCCGTTCGTCATCATAGACAAAGGCAGGCCTTGAGATGTTTCGACCTTTCAGGGCAATGGTCGCTTTGGGGTGATAGTGGCCCGAAATTTCACCACTGGAACCGGATGTTGCGATGTGTCGGAAGGTCAACGCGCCAAGTTCAAATTCGGAAAGATGCGTGCCCGCAAGATCAACGGGCCCCGGGTCGTGGTTGCCCTCGATCCAGATCCACTTGCGCCCCGCTTGTAGCTTCGCAATCCAGAGGCGTTCCTCCTCTGGCAATGCTAACGCAGCGCCCAAATCGTCAAAACTATCGCCCAAGGCAACGACTGTCTGGGCGTCACAGCGTTCCAGATCACCCGCTAGACGCATCAATGTGTCCTGCGTCTCATAGGGGGGAAGTGCAGTGCCGCCACGGCGGGCGATGCGCTCTGATTTTCCCAGGTGCAAATCAGAAACACATAGAAGTCGATGCCAGGGCCACCAAAGTGCGCCGGAGCCAAGGGCGGTCAACCGCGCATCGCACAAAGTGAAATCATGGCCTAGGTTCATGCTTCGTTCATGGGGCATCAAGGTGTCGACTGCAAGAGGTCCGCAACCGTTTCACACGTTGAACCATCAGAATTTGAGTATTTTCAAAAGGGTGAAGCCAAGGTTGTTCATCTATGCTTAAGCAAAAACCAATAGAACCGATGGTGCGGTACAGGCTGGAGAGCCGATGACCGTAAAGGGTGAAGACGTCCTGGCCAGCCGAAAGGCTTTGTTCGGGGCGTCTTCCAATCTTCACCCTTTTAGAAATACTCAAAAAGACGGCGGTCGGAAAGTGGGCAGCGGTTGAGATTATAAGCCAACCCGCCAGCGGGGTTTGTCAGATGGGGCAGGTGTAATGTTCGCCAATCCGGATGCTTCCATCAAACGCGCGGCTTCTTGGGCTAGCAGTCGCTCTTCTGCCTCGCCTTTAACCGGGACGCGCCCTGCCTCAAGAAAAAGCGGTGCCGATAGCGGGCTTACCTTGTCGAGCTTGCGGTGATCAATCCGCTCGCCTATCCGTGCCAGCATTTCTTCGATCCGGCCAAAATCCACAAGCCCGCGCAGTGCCTCTTGGCGGGTGATGTCGAGCATGAGATGATCAGGGTCGTATTTCATGAGCGTCTCATAAAGGATGTCAGAGCTAAAGGTCGCCTGCCTGCCGGATTTTCGGGCCTGTGGGGTGTTCCGCTCAATCAGGCCCGCAATCGTCGCGGACGCACGAAAGGTGCGTTTCATCACAGCATTTCCCGCCAGCCACATGTCCAACCCGTCATGCAATGCGATCGGGTCAAACAACGGGGCGGGGTTCTCTACGGGGTCCAGGCCCCATATCAATGTCGCATAATCTGTTGCCACAAATCCAAGAGGGTTCAGCCCAAGCTCTTCCATGCGTTTTGTAAGGAGTAGCCCAAGGGTTTGCTGGCCGTTACGCCCGGCAAACCCATAGATAACGGTTTGCGCGCGCCCATCGTGAGGAAAGCTTTCGACCAGCAATCGGCCCGGTTGGGGCAGTTGGCTCACCTTGCGTTGCAGAGCTAGCCATTGCGCGGTGTGGTCTGGTAATTCGGGCCAACTGTTTTGCGTGAACATCCTTTGAACCCGCGCAGAAAGCTGTGTAGACGTCGCGAATTTTGTGCCCATGAAGGACGCGATGCGCGGCTTTTTGGCGGAATCGCGGCTGACCTCGACGGTCATTTCTCGCAGGCCTTCGTATTTCACGATCTGCCCGCCGATCAGAAATGTATCGCCAGCCGTTAGGGTTGCTGCGAACCCTTCTTCGATCTCGCCCAGAGGTTTGCCGCCACGGTTGCGTTTCATGCGTACCTTAAGTGTGTCGGTGTCCTGTATGGTGCCGATGTTCATGCGGATGCGTTGACTGCTGCGTGGATCGCGCAGCGTCCACAGCCCGTCCCGTAACATCAGGCGCTGCCATTTATCATAGGCCCGAAGGGCGTATCCCCCCGTGGCGCAGAAATCGAGACATGCATCGAATGCGGGCCGGGTCAGTGCAGAATAAGCTCCGGCTGACGTCACTTCGGCGTATAGCGTGTCTGCATCAAACGGGCCTGCGCAGGCGGTAATCAAGATGTGCTGGCACAACACGTCGCGGGGGCCGGGGCCGCGCGGGTCTCCGTCAAGCTCTCCTTCCAATACGGCCTCGAGTGCGGCAACGCATTCAACGACTTCGAACCGGTTGGCGGGGACCAACAGAGCCTTCGAAGGGGCATTATAGCGGTGATTGGCGCGACCAATGCGTTGGACCAGACGTTTGACGTTCTTTGGCGCGCCAATCTGGATGACCAGATCGACGTCACCCCAGTCAATGCCCAGATCGAGGCTGCCTGTACAGACAATCGCCCGAAGATCACCCCGCACCATCGCGGCCTCAACGCGTTCGCGTTGCCCACGGTCAAGCGATCCGTGATGGATGCCAATAGGCAGGCTGTCGTCATTTGCCAGCCATAGGTTGTGAAAAAAGATCTCGGCCTGTGCGCGGGTGTTGTGAAAAATCAGTGTCGTGTTGTGTTGACGGATTTGATCGAGAACGGCGGGAATTGCGTAAGCCGCGCCGCCGCCCGACCACGGGGGGGCCTCCTCGGTGCGGAGCATCTGGATGTCTGGCGGCGGGCCGGGATCGGCCAAGAGGATCGGGCAGGGGTCAGGGTGGCGCGCCATAAAATGCGCGATGGCGTCCGGATCTTCGACGGTGGCAGATAGTCCGACCCGTTTTAGATCGGGGCAAAGGGTTTGCAAACGCGCCAGCGCCAGCATCAGTTGGTCGCCACGTTTGCTGTCAGCCAGCGCATGAATTTCATCTATAACCACCCGTTTGAGACCTTTGAACATGCGCGGCGCATCTTCGTAGGAGGTGAGAAGTGCAAGGCTTTCGGGCGTAGTTAGCAAGATATGCGGTGGGTCAGCGCGTTGGCGGCGTTTTCGCGTCTGCGACGTATCCCCTGTCCGGTCTTCTATCCGGATCGGGAGGTCCATCTCGGTGACGGGCGTCGTGAGATTGCGCTTAATGTCAGCGGCAAGAGCCTTAAGCGGGGAAATATAGAGGGTGTGCATCCCTTGGTGATCGCCATCAGCCAGATCAACCAAAGTGGGCAGGAAACCGGACAGGGTTTTGCCACCGCCTGTGGGGGCAATCAGCAGCAAGGCCGGTGCATCTGCGCGGTCCAGCATGTCTAGCTGGTGCGGATGAACTGTCCAGCCTTTGCTAGCGAACCATTGGATGAATTGGGGCGGTAGGATTTGCATGAGGGATAGATAGGTTGTGATTGCGCTGGAACCAGCCCTGTTTTCTGCAAATACATCGGGCACCAGCCCCCGACCCCCCGGAGTTTACATGGCAAAATGAAATCAGGGGCGAGCCTTTAGGTTTCTGACTGATGTCTGGATAAGTTCGGGCAGCGATGTGTCAGCGCCAATCGGCGCGGCGTCGAGGGCGCTGGCGACGTCTTTGACAAGAATACCGATGGTGTTGTCGGCTGCAAAGCCGTCACGGGCAAATTCAATATCATTGAAACCGGAGGCTAACCAGTTCTGGCCCGACGAGGTGTGAATGAGGTTGAGGAGTTTTCCCTCGTCCAGTCCGGCCTGATCTGCCCAATCCAGCACAAGGCGGGTCATCGCGGTGTTTGAGGCTGCAAGCAGGTTGTTAAGAACCTTGGCCTGCATGCCCGCCCCATACCCGCCCATATGATGGAAAAATTTGCCCATAGCATTGAACAGGGGCTGCGCGGTTTCGAGATCATCGCTGTCCCCGCCCAACATAAAACTGAGGCGGGCCTGTTCGGCCGCGATCTGAGCGCCAGACATGGGCGCGTCGATGAGAGTGATGTGAGAGGCTACACTTTCGCGCAGGCCAATTACATATCGAGGGCTGAGCGTTGAGCATATGATGATGCGGCGCAGGCTGGGAATGGCAGTGAAATTTTGATCGCCAAAAAGCACGGCATCGGTTTGGTCAATATCGCGGACAACCGTAATCAGGGTGTCCAGGTCTTCGGAGAATACGGCGATATCGTCGGTGATGTGATCCTTGTCGGAGGGAACCACATCGTATCCACGCGCTGGCAGTCCGGCGGCACGGAGCGCATCCAGCATCGGTGCCCCCATGCGCCCGCACCCTGCGACCCCGATCAAAGACCGCATTGCATCATTTCACGATGTGTTCGTCTTTGACAAACATGTTGGCCCAGGCGCGGTCCATCAGTTCGGGGGTCATTTGGTAGGGTATTCCTTCGAATTCGCAGATCGCGATGATCTGGTCGATCAAGAAGATTGGCTGATAGTTGGCAAATGTATTGTCGATGGTAGGATACTTGTTTTTCAACAAATGGATCAATGTCGGTTCATCCAAAGGCATCTTGCGTTTCTTTGCAACCATCGCAAAGATCTTGAGGAAGTTTTTCTGGTTCGGTCCGTCGATCTTGATCTTGAAGAAGATGCGGCGCAAGGCGGCTTGGTCGAAAATTTCGTTCGGATGGAAGTTGGTCGAGAAAATAACCAGCGTGTCAAAAGGCACTTCGAATTTTTCACCAGATTGTAGGGCTAGGATATCCTTGCTTTCCTCGAGCGGGACAATCCAGCGGTTGACGATGCTTTGTGGCGGTTCTTTCTGGCGGCCAAGGTCATCGACGATGAAAATTCCACCAGTCGATTTCAACTGAAGCGGGGCCTGATAGGTGCGCGCCGTGGGGTTGTAGACCAGATCGAGCATTTCAAGGGACAGCTCGCCGCCGGTAATGACTGTGGGGCGCTCGCATTTCACATAGCGGCTGTCATAGCGGGTGACGCGGCGCAAAGAATTGGGGTCTTGTTCCTCGTCCGAGGCGGCCGAATGTACGATCGGATCATAGACCGTGATAACCTGTGACGCATATTCGATTGCGCGGGGGACAAAAATCTTGTCACCAAGCGCGTCGCGGATGCCGTTCGAGATACTGGATTTACCGTTACCAGGAGGGCCGTACATCAGAATGGACCGACCTGCAGACACAGCAGGCCCAAGGTTACCGATCAGCTCTTCAGGTAGAACCAGATGGCCCATTGCCCCTTGCAACTGGGCGCGGGTGATCTGCATATTTCTGACCGATTGGCGTTTGACCTGCTCGCGGTAAACCTCGAGCGGGACCGGCATGGGACCGAAATATTCAGACTGGGCAAGGGCGTCGAGCGCACGTGACTTGCCCAGATCGGTCAGTTGATAGCCCATTTCATTGCCGTTGTTGGCGTTCAGCGTCCCGGTGGCCTCAAGAAGGCGTTGATCGCGGGCCATGTCGACTAGTTCTTGGGTGACTTGGACGGGCAGACAAATCGCTTTGGCGACTTCGCTGACCATTGATACGTTTTTGCGATACATCGTCTTAATCATGATGTCGCGCATCATGACCACCGGCAATTTCATCTCTTCGATGGTGCGTGGGGGTGGGGGTGCCATCACGGCAGAGTTTTGCATATTCATGAAATAGCCCTTTGGGTCGAATGATCGTTCGTTGACGGTCAAACTAGCCGGCGAATATGGCGTAATTCAGGCCCCGAACAGCGCACCAAGGATCAAATAGAAGGCAAGGGTAGGGCCAAGTGCCAACCCCATCGGGAACTTTTTGCTTTGATCCCAGCTGGTCCAATGGGGGGCCAATTTGCGCATGGGTGTGTATTTCGCACCGCGGTGCGAAACGGCGGCCGCCAAGAGTGTGGCCATGAACAACGCCATCAACAGCCTTAGATCGCCCAATGCAATAAACGGTGCACCTGCAGCAATAAATTTGGCATCACCTGCACCCATCACGCCCGCAGCATTCAGGAAAATACCCGCAATCAAGGTGATCACCATGGCAAGCAAGTGCCAAAGATAGGTTTCAAAAGGCAGCGCAATTGGACCGATCACGATAAAGACACCGGCCAATGCCAAAACCGTCGGGTTGGTGATCCGCATCGACGCAATGTCAGTATAGGCAGCGTAAAGACATAGGGGGAGGACAAAAGGCAAAAACCAAACTGCCGCATAGACGGTGATCGACATCACCCGTCAGCCCGCGTTTTCCAGCGCACGAAGCGACCGGACGGCTGTTTCAAAATGCTGCGGATGGGTGCTGATTGCGTCTTGCAGAAGACCTTTGCCTGTTTCCACGTCGCCTTTTTTAATCGCGGACAACGCAAGCGTGTGCAAAAGCTGCGCGCGCTCTGTCTGGTCCATCTCGATCGGGGGCAGTGTGTATTCGCGCTGCGCACCACGGGCAAGGATCAGGTTGTTCTTGGCAGTGAAAAGCGTGGGATCTTGGCGGATCGCGTCACCGAACAAGCCTTCTGCAGCTTTGTATTCACCACGCGTCAGCTTGGAGTATCCCCAGTTGTTCATAACCGATGCGGGTTTCGTAGTAAGCCCGATTGCGATTTCGTAGAAGCTGTCAGCCTTTTCCCACTCCTGCTTGCTGTCGGCGACGATCGCCTCAAGGCGGTAGCGGTTATAGGTTTCATGGGTTGGCGGCACAGAATCTAACGTTTTTTCAGCCTTTGCCCAGTCGCCAGAACGGATTAGCGCATCAGCATAGTCGATGCTGTCATCCGCTGTGGTGCCCTCCATCTTCACGATCTTTGCCCAGGTGGCGGCCGCTTCGGGATACCGTTTCGCACGGACCAGAGATTGGGCCAAGCCGCGTTGGATATCAATGCGATCGGGCTGTTCCTTTGCGGTGCGGGCAAAGTGGTTCACCGCCTCGTTTGGATCGGCGACAGTGAGCATCACATCGTTAAGGTCCGTTTCATCAATTACGTTCACGTCCTGAAACGCACGCGAAACTGTGTTGTCGCCAGACTTTTCACCACAGCTTGCAACAACGGTCACACCTGCGATGCAGATGGCTAAAATAATGGGGTGGCGCATATTTTGCGTCCTTTTACTGCTCTGCCTCTATCATGGTACTGGCCGGATTAGGTAGTCACCCGAACCGCGCCGCACCAATTTATAATCGTCTTCTTCAGTTTGGATCGTAACAGAGTTTTCTGATTTTGCGAGTGCTAAGCGTAAATTGTCACGGATTGCGTCACTTTCGCCATTATCCAGCGCATAAGCCTTGCGAAACGTCAGGTTTGCCTCAGCTAATTTGCCACGTTCCATTAACACGACGCCCAGATTGTTCCAGACTTCGGGCTGCGTATCATCTTTTGCAACGGCCGCGCGGAGCAGTTTTTCCGCTTGGCCAAGACGGCCCAGACCCAGATTGGCACTGCCAAGACCAGACAGAATTTCTGCGCTCAGTTCGGTTGCCAATGCGGCCCGGTTAAAGGCGCGGATCGCAAGTTCGTATTCGCCGGCCTGCATCAGTCGATGGGCAACCTCGACACCGTCTTCGGCATCCTTGCGTTGGTTTACACCGGGGGCAAAGGGGTTGGCATCTGTACGCGAACCCCCGAACGGAGGAAAACCGCCTGATGAACAGGCGGTTAATCCAGTGACGATTGTCAAACAAAGTACAAGCGATGGAAGACGCTTGAGACTCTGTTGTTTATTCATCTTACACCTTCACCAAGCTGGGTAATACCGATGACCGACGGTGCTACCAGAATGATAAGCAAAGGCGGTACTGTGAGCATCATTGTGGCAAGGGTCATCTTGGTTGGCAACTTGTTTGCGGCCTCTTCAGCCCGCATCACGCGTTTATCCCGCATTTCGTCCGCATAAACCCGAAGTGCATCTGAAATTGACGTACCAAAGGCAGCAGACTGCACCAAAACGGTAACGAAGGACGATATATCCTGAATGCCACAGCGATCGCCCATATCGTTTAATACGTTGATCCTATCTTTGCCGGCCTTCATTTCGTATGCGACGACTTCGAATTCTTCTGCCAATGCCGGATAGGACGCGCGAAGCTCATGGGCGACTCGCACGATACACTGATCCATCGACTGCCCGGCCTCGACGCACACCAGCATCATATCAAGCGCATCGGGAAAGCCGCGGGTGATTTCCTCTTTGCGTTTGCCAACGCGTTTGTTCACCCAATAGCGCGGAAGATAATAGCCCAGACCGCCGGGGCCGACAGTATAGATCATCATCTTTTGGGTTGTCAGACCTTCGCCGCCACCCAAAAAGTTAACATACACAATTCCGACCACAAGGCCGAGTATGCCAAGGATCATTTGAGCAAAGTGAAAGAACCGAACCGCATCCCGCGAGGCATAGCCCGCCTGACGTAACATCAGCTCCTTCGCGCTTAGCTCCTCAATATTTTCAGGCTCTAGGAATTTCGCAAATTTCTGAAGCTGTTCGTTCCGGTCTGATTGACGCAAACGCTGCTGCGACGGGCGATCACTGCCTTCACCCGACTGGCTGCGCTTTAGTTTGGCCAGGGGGTCTTCGGGCTGGCGGAGGATGAACATAACGGTCAAGCCGATCATCATTAGCCCCATCACGCCCAATATGGCGATCAAGCCAAGTGGCCCCAACATGTCGTTAATCGAAGAAAAAATACCCACGTTAAAACCCCTTAAACCTTAATGTCTGTTAGGTTGCGCATCACCAAAAGGTTGGCGCTTAGAAACAGAACAACTGCGATACATCCTGGAATGAACAACTCGTGTAACATAACTTCGTCGTAGTAATGAGGGTCACCCAGCTTGATCACAATCAATGCGACAACCGGAAAAGCCGACAGAAATTTGCCAGACCATTTCGCCTCGGCGGTGATGGCGCTGACACGCCGGAAAAGTTTGAAGCGCGCCCGGATTACCTTGGCCAAACCGGCCAGGATTTCAGCTAGGTTACCCCCTGATTGCTGTTGAATGGTCACGGCCACAGCAAGGAAACGTAAATCCTGCATATCCAGACGTTCGGCCATGTCCTTCAGGGCCTCACCCACATCGCGCCCATACGCGGCCTCGTCTGCGATAACACCGAATTCAGACGCCAGCGGATCCTGTATTTCCTTGGCAACGATCGAAATTGCGCTGGTGAACGGGTGTCCCACGCGCAGGGAACGAACCATCAGTTCTACGGCGTCCGGGAGTTGTTCTTCGATCAGGCCCATTCGTTTTTTTGCTTTGGCGGAGATCCAGAAATAGACCCCCCCGACGCCGATACCGACCGAAATGACCATGCGAACAGGAGTATCTGTGCTGGTGCCAATGGTCAGGCCCAAAAACGCAACAACAGACAGGCCGCCCATAATCATAAGCAACTGCTGCGGCGTAAAAGCGATTGCCGCTTTTTGCGCTTTTTCAGCCAGCATCGAATAGATCGGGATGGATTTCTTATCCATATGCTGCTGCATTTCCTTGCGCAGCTTATCCAGCACCTCTTCGCGGCGTGTACCTTTTTCCAGCATTTCTAGGCGACGGTTCACACGGCTGTTCAGGCTAATGGATTTACCAAAAGCGACCAGATACAGACCCTCAACCAGCACAAGAACGCCGATAAAAATCAGACCGTAGATAATTGGTTCAATGCTCATGACTTGTATCCTTATTGGGCTGCAATTGGTTCATAGATTGAGGCCGGCAAATCATAGCCCCACATCTTGAACCGTTCGGAATAGTGGCTGCGCACGCCGGTGGCCGTGAAATGGCCGATGATCTTGTTCTCGGGCGTTAGGCCGACGCGCTGGTAGCGGAACAATTCCTGCATCGAAATAACATCGCCTTCCATGCCGGTAATTTCAGTAATCGAAGTCATCCGCCGCGAGCCGTCTTGCAAGCGCGAAGCCTGCACGATCAAGTTCACAGCGCTCGAAATCTGGCTGCGCACGGCCTTGAGCGGCATTTCAATCCCGGCCATCGCGATCATGTTTTCCAGTCGGCTGACACCATCACGGGCAGAGTTGGCGTGAATTGTGGTCATGGATCCGTCGTGGCCAGTGTTCATGGCCTGCAACATGTCGATGACTTCTTCGCCACGGGTTTCACCAACGATAATCCGGTCCGGGCGCATCCGCAGAGCGTTTTTCAAACAGTCGCGGGGGGATACTTCGCCTTTGCCCTCTACGTTTGGTGGACGGCTTTCCATCCGACCCACGTGGGTCTGTTGCAATTGAAGTTCGGCGGTGTCTTCGATGGTCAGGATGCGTTCGTCGTTGTCGATGAACGATGACAAGGCGTTGAGCGTGGTTGTTTTACCCGAACCGGTACCGCCCGATACAATGATGTTCAGACGGGTTGCCACAGCGGCCTGCAAATAGGCCGCCATTTCTTCCGAGAACGCACCAAAGGACACCAGATCGTCAATGCCCAACTTGTCCTTTTTAAATTTACGAATGGACACAAGGCTGCCATCCACCGCAATTGGTGGCACCATGGCGTTGAAGCGCGATCCGTCTTTTAGCCGCGCATCGACGTAGGGGTTGCTTTCGTCGACGCGGCGACCCACGGCCGACACGATTTTGTCGATGATCCGCAACAGGTGCTTTTCGTCTTTAAATGTGATGTCGGTCAGCTGCAGTTTACCAGCACGTTCCACAAAGATCTGTTGTGGACCGTTGACCAGAATATCGTTGACAGTGTCGTCTTTCAGCAGCGTTTCTAGCGGGCCCAGGCCTGTAACTTCGTCATAAAGCTCTGAGTTGAGCTGAATGCGGTCTTCACGGTTCAGGACAATGGATTTCTCGGACAGGATTTCTGCCGAGATGTCGTTGATTTCCTGACGCAGGTCCTGTTCGGTCGCGTGTTCAAGCGCGGCCAGGTTCAGGTTGTCCAAAAGCGACCGGTGAAGTTCCAGTTTTATCTCACTCATACGCTGCTTGCGCTTGAGGTCCTTGTCCAGCGGCGCAACCGTTGCCGGCTGCGAGGCGCGGCGCATCGATGTAGGCTTGTCTGCAGATGGGTCAGCCTGCTTGATCGGTGTTACCTTTGCGGGTGCTGCCTGAATTGCGGGGACTGCAGCGTTAGTCTTTTTATACTTGGAAAACATGAGGCAACTTTCTGATTAAGCTTGCGCTTGGAAGGTCTTAGGCGGCTTTGGCTTCGTTATCTTTCAGCTCGTGAATGGACGCGGCCAGTTTTGCAAATTCGCGACGCAACGGGCTTTTGGGGGCAGAACTCGCCAGGGGTGTGCCATGATCATTGGCCTGCGTGATCTGCTTGCCGCCATCGGGAAGATGCACATCGATTGAGATACCGAGGCTTTCGGCCATACGCTTTACACGGCCTTTTGCATTCAGGTCGGTGAATTTCGGCGCGCGGTTCATAACATACCGCAGCTTTTCCACCGGCAACTCTTCTGATTGAAGTGCGCGTTTGAACCGCAAGGCGTTTTGTGCACAACGCATGTCCAGCTCAAGCATGGCAAAATAGACATGTGCATTGCTCAGTACCGTTTCAGTCCATTGAACCAGCGTCGACGGCATATCGACGATTACATAGTCAAACTGGTTTCGCGCGACATCAAGAACCCGCCGCACATCTTCAGACGTGATAATATCGAGAGGCAGAATTTCCGGGGGGGACGTCAGAACGTGAAGCCGCTCTTCGTAGGTCAAAAGGGCCTGACCAAAGCTTTCCTCGTCCATCGTCTCGGTCTCTGACAACATGTCGTAAACGACTTCGCGCCGTGGAAGGTCAAGGAAAGTCGCAACCGAGCCGAACTGCAAGTCCAGGTCCAACAGGCAAACCTTAGCCGGGTGCTTTTTGTCAGTGTTCGCTAATTCCCAAGCCAGATTAACCGCCATCGTGGTGGCACCAGTACCGCCAGCCAAACCGTGCACAACGATCAGCGCACCGTCTTTCCGAACGCCCGACTTGAGTAGCGGAGTCTGTGGTGCGGGCTCTAACGTTTCGATAGGTTCAGCGCGCAGCCTGTCGATGGCCGCTGACAGTTCACCTTCGGGAAGAGGGTAGGGCACAAATTCATCCGCCCCTTGCCGAAGCAAAGAATGAAGCGAAACCGGGCTCATGTCTTCGGCAATAAGGATCACCTTTAGGCCCTGCGCCTTGGCTTGAGTTATTATTTCACCCATCAATGCAAGGTTTTCCTCGTCTGCGGCATCGACGGCCAAAGCGATCAGTTCAAGCGATTGGGATTCGGGCTGACCAAAGAACGAAAGCGCCTCGGCAAAGCTAAGGTCTCCCCAGTTTTCACCCAACGCGTCCTCCATATCTTCAATCAGAAGGTCAAAATTTTGGACATCACGGCTTACCGTGCAAGCGACAATTTGTGGCGCTTCGATTTGTGGCATTGTGCTGCTCATAGCCTTATCTTCCTTCAATACTCGATGCTTGGCAGAAAGCTGTCAGGGCCGGGGCCAGGTCAGGCTTTTCTGCGGGCGCGTGCGATGGGTCAATCGACCAGTCGCAGTTGTCCTCTTGCACAGAATATCCCAGTTAACTGGGGCGAGAATGGGGCTAAAAAGCTTCTATTGTAGGATTTTTTGAAACGATCATAGCAAATCGTAGGGGATTAACGATGGATTCCCCGCCCCGCTTGTTTCTCAAAGCAGAACAGGTCGTTAACAAGAAAGGTTATTCGCCCGCGATTGCGGTTGCGTTACCTGTCAGCAAAGTCGGTGGGACAGCACTGGCGACATAGTCGCGATAGATGATCTGTGCATATTTTCCGTCAAGGACAGTTGGGTGGCGTTTCACAAAACCATTCACTTCTGTAACGGTCCGCCGGTTCGCACGTTCACGGCCCTGAGTAACGACCAAGGGCTGGGTTTCCCCAAAGGAAACAACAGCTTCCAATCGGTTGCGGCCAATGCCCTGCGTTGCAAGATAGCCGACAACTGCCTGCGCACGGCGCAAGCCCAAGGTCTTGTTGTAGCGGTTGGATCCGACTGCATCGGTGTGCCCATAGACCCGGAAACGAACTTCGGGGAACTGACGAATCCAGCTGGCTTGCTGTCGCAGAACCGCTTGGGCGTTCCCGTCCAACTGGGCCGAATTGAATTCAAATGTCACAGTTGATTGCACTTCACCGGCGAAACGGTTGGCCAAATCAAAGGTATATTGTTTCTCACCTGTCATAATCAGACGGTTGTTCAGGGTCGCATCCCCGAATGTGCCAATATCGGCGATCGATCCGGCCTCACGGTAAAACTGGGTGTAAACCGGATCAGCGCTTTGAGTGCAGGCCGCGAGCATCGCAACTGTTGCAATCAAGCAGGCTGAACTAAGTTTTGCTGTGATCCGCGTTTTCATCTGATCAATCCAGTACATAGCCATAAGAGCCACTGAAATCCTGCTTGGCAACTTCGCCTGCAGCACCTTTTGTGGGGGCGCGTGTGCCGCCGGTCACCCGACCGTTTAGAAACAGGTCGTTTTCAGTGGGCGGGGTGATCCGGTCGGTTGGCAATGCCAACGCTTCGCCGCGCGTCGGTGTCACCAGATGCGCTGTGATAATGATCACAAGCTCAGTCTGTTGACGTTGGTAATTCGCACTGCGGAACAATGCGCCCAGAACCGGAACGTCGCCGATCCAAGGCAGCTGGCTGGACGTATCGGTAAAGTCGTCTTGCAAAAGGCCGGCTATTGCAAAGCTTTCGCCATCGCGCATCTCGACGGTGGTTGATGTCTCGCGGCGCGTGAAAGCCGCGATGTTGAAGCCATTGCCCAAAGATACGGAATTCGACGGGTCAATGGCAGACACAGCCGCGTTCATTTCAAGGTTGATCAAATCTTTGTCTACGACACGAGGGATAAAGCTCATCTCGACGCCGAACGGTTTGTATTCCACTGAAATACGATCGCCAGTCTGCGATATTGGAACCGGGTATTCGCCACCCGCCAGAAATTTCGCCTCTTGACCGGACAGGGCAACAAGGTTGGGTTCGGCAAGAAAACGAACTGCGCCCTTTTGTTCAAGCGCCTCAAGCAACAAGCCGACCTGCGTTGAACCGGCGTTAAAGCCGAACAGCACCGCGCCTGCGTTGCTATTAATTGAAGGGGTCGATCCGCCAAGTGAATTTGCAATCGCTCCGGATGTGGCGGTAGTGTTCGTGCCGCCGTTCAAAGCAAGGTTGCTGCCGGCTAGACCATTCAGCGCCAAGGAGGCGCTCAGCGACTTGGACACCGACCGTTGCATTTCAGCAAAGCGGACCTTCAGCATGACCTGTTGGATGCCACCAACACTCATCAAGTTAGACACACGTTCCGGTGCATAGCGTTCTGCAAGATCCAGCGCCCGTTGCAGGCGCTGTGTCGATGAAACGATGCCTGACATGACAATACCGTCGTTCGCTGTACGAACTTCGATTTTTTCGCCAGGCAAGATCTGGCGTAAACGTTCTTTAAATTCAGAGATATCTGAAGCGACCCGTACATCAACGTTGGTGATCAACTGGCCCGCAGCGTCCAATAGCGTCAAAGTGGTCAAGCCGGGTGACTTGCCCAGAACATAAATTGTGCGTTCCGACAAAGAAGAAATGTCAGCGATGCCAGGGTTCGCGATGCTGAGTTCAGCAAAGGGAATATCGCTTTCGACAACAACCGCGCGGTTCATTGGAACCTCGAGTGTGCGGTTCGTACCCTTTTTGACCACACGCAGCGTATCTGCCTGCACTGCAGTCGGGGTTGCCATCATTAATGGCATTGAACTTAGCGTCAGCCCCAATAGGACCGCTTTAAGAAATCTATCGATTTTCATGTGACCTGCCTTTGTGATCACGCCTCTGGGTAGGGTCTTAGCGCCCGCCGTTTGTATTACATTGAGTGTATTTGCTTTTTTTTGCAAGAATCAATGACGCAAGCAGGTGATAAGCTGTGGATTAATAGCAACATGTGCCATTTACGCCAAAAGCCGCACATTGCTGCGCGGCTTGAGTTTTCTCATATTTTAAAGATCAATTCGTACAAGGGATCGGGATTTCCATCACCTCGGCACCGCGGCGGGTCCGGATTGTACATACCTTTTCTTTTTCGATTTCAACCTTCACCGCCTCGTTTTCGATGCCCAAAAGCGTGCGTTGGTCGACTTCGATGCTTGAGGCAATCGTGTCATCTCCGGCACCTACTAGCGACAAAGACAGCTTGCCGGTGGATTGCGCCTGGGCCAAAGCGGCGACCTGGCTTGGTTTCACGGCGACCGTGACGGTCTGCGCAATTGCCGCTTCGCTGCGTTCGCCGCCAGCACTTTGGTCAATCGCGATCAGTTGAATGCCCGCTTGGATCAACTTGGTTACATCACCCGATCCGCGCTGGCTGTTACCATCAATGTTAATGCGTCCCGTCCAATAGACGTCAACCCGATCACCGGGGCGCAAAAACCCTGAAACGCCGCTTGATACGTCGACCTTGATTGTAAAGGCACGCGTGCCGCGTTCCAGCCGTGACGTAAGGCCCGTGTCCTGGCCCGGTTCCGTCAATTTGATCGCCATGATTGCTTCGTCTTTTTCGATGGCGCGCAAAACTACGCGCAGCTCGTCGCTGTTGTCGGGAAACAGAATAGCCGGATCGACGAAAGTCCCTTCGGGAATGGCATTTTCTGGCCACGCCACTTGACGCACATCTTCGCGTCGTAACTGCTGGCCGTACTTCAAAGGTTTGTCGGCGACATAGACATTCACAGTGGGCACGATCTGCGCCAATGCAGCCTGCGCCTGTGCGTTTGCCATCTGATATTCACCGATGCGATCTTTGGCCAGATAGACAGCGCCGCCTGCAAGGGCGATGCCAGCCAAAAGGACCAGTCCAAATAACATCCGCATTTTGTTTACCTCATGTATTTATTCACCAAAGTGTTTCTGGTGCTTGTTCTGTTTCCAGACTGCAGGTCAAATATGGCCTGAATATGGAACGGCGGCGACAATACTGAGCCAGCAAAAATTCAAGGTAAGGTCGAAATCCGCACCGCGATATGCAAAGCCTCAAAAGCTTGGCGTGCGGCGCGGTACAATTTTCTTATTAAAAACCGCCGGGGGTGACATTGATTGTTCGGTCCGCAAGTTCGACCGCGCCGTCACGAGTGGACGTAACCAGTGCGAGTCCGAGACCAACCACGGCAGCACAAAGCACAACCCAATCGACGGTAACAGCACCATCGACTTTGGACATAAATATTTTGAGTTTTAAATGCATGCATTGCGCCTTTCGGCGTTGAAATGTGGCAATGAAAATGGCCGCACCCTGTCGTGCAGAATGCGGCCAATCGTATCTTAGCGAACTAAGACTAAGCTAAGTTAGCTAAAGATCTTAGGATCAAACGGAACCAGGAGTAACGGTACCCATGTAGCTGTTGGTGTTGCTTGTCAGGTTCGACGCGCCAGTTTCGATCGACGAGTAAGCTGCAACGGCCAGGCCAACAACTGCGGCTGTCAAAACAACCCAGTCAACAGTAACTGCGCCGGATTCGTCTTTGTTGAAGTTTTTGATAAAGTTCATCATGGTATGTCCCTCCAAGGATCATAAGGTTTTTCAAACTCAACCCCGTCGTCCGTGTATGGCGCTGTATCTCTCAATTAAGCACCTGTTCGACTTGGTATGACGTTATATAGCCGTCTGAATGGGGCATGAATTTGGCGGCAATTGTGACATTTGCGTTTTTCATTCAGCCGAACCAGTGAAAAAGAGTAACCATCTGAATCTAAATAGAAAAATACGTTAACTTTTTGGAAATTATTCTGAATTACGCCAGATTGCCCCCGAATTAAGGCGATTTGGCCACAATCCTTGCCATGATTGGCTAGTTTTTGAACCGTTTTCATGTGATATTTGCCCTATCGAGCAGAATAAGCATAAAAAAAGCAGGCAAAGATGTTTCGATTATTTACGATCTCGCTGATGGCGGGGGCATTGGCTGGTCCAATGCTCTATGCTGATGCGCCCAAACCCTTTCCGCAGTTCGAAGCAAAACGTGTAAAGCCGCCCAAACCGGGCAGCCGAAACAGAATTAACGTTTTCATTGAGCCGCAACAGGCAGCCATGCCTCAAGTTGTGGCGACACCATCGGGTGCGATTGCCCCGGCAGCGCCCGGTCAGTTCGACTGGTTCTGGGAGCGCGTATCGCCAAAAGAATCTAAATCGGGCCCCGGCAGGCTTGAGACAGCAATGATCACGCTCGCTACCGCCAGCAGCAAAGTGCCCGCGCCCCGAATGCAGCAAATGCAAGAGATCGCAAAAGCCAACGGCATTGATATCCTGCGTTCGACCATCGGGACAAAAGTATCACCGGCCTTGGTCTTGGCCGTTATTACCGTTGAATCAGCAGGGCGCGCAGATGCCGTGAGCGGGGCAGGGGCCGAAGGGCTGATGCAATTGATGCCGGATACGGCAACACGCTTTGGTGTCGATGACAGTATGAAGCCGACGCAGAATATCATGGGCGGTGTTAAGTACCTCGATTGGCTGATGGGTCAATTCGACAGCGACCCCATTCTGGTGCTAGCCGGATATAATGCTGGTGAAGGGTCGGTGCGCAAACACGCAGGCGTGCCCCCCTTCGCCGAGACGCGCGATTACGTGCCCAAGGTCTTGGCCGCATTCCAAGTTGCTAAGGGGCTGTGCCAGACCCCGCCCGAACTGATTTCTGATGGCTGCGTTTTTGTGGCGATGAAGTAGGCAAACGAAAAGGGGCGCAGCCAATCTGGCCACGCCCCTTTCAGATAGTTTAGAGCGTTTAGATAATCGTTGCTTGGGTTGCTGCGCGCAACTCTTCTTCAGTCACGCCATCGGCGCATTCCACGATCTTTAGGCCGCCTTCGACAACGTCCAGCACACCAAGATTGGTAATGATGCGGTCAACCACTGCTTTGCCGGTCAACGGCAAGGTGCATTCCTTTAGCACTTTGCTATCGCCGTGCTTGTTCGTGTGATCCATCACAACGACCACACGTCCAACGCCGGCCACCAGATCCATTGCGCCGCCCATACCTTTGACCAGCTTGCCTGGAATCATCCAGTTCGCCAGATCGCCGTTTTCCGCCACTTCCATCGCTCCAAGGATTGCCATTGCAATCTTGCCGCCACGGATCATGCCAAAAGATGTAGCACTGTCGAAATAAGAGGTCTGCGGTAGTTCGGTGATGGTTTGCTTGCCTGCGTTTATCAAGTCAGCGTCCTCGGATCCCTCGATCGGAAAGGGGCCCATGCCCAGCATGCCGTTTTCTGACTGCAGGGTCACTTCGATGCCTTCGGGTATGTAATTTGACACCAGCGTCGGGATGCCGATGCCTAGGTTCACATACCAGCCGTCTTGCAGTTCTAACGCGGCACGTGCTGCCATTTGATTGCGATCCCACATATTATGCGCTCCTTACCGTGCGTTGTTCGATCCGCTTTTCATGTTCGCCCTGAACAATGCGATGCACATAGATGCCGGGCAAATGGATTGTATCGGGATCAAGGCTGCCTGTCGGGACGATCTCTTCGACCTCGACGATACAGATTTTGCCACACATCGCGGCGGGCGGGTTAAAGTTGCGGGCTGTCTTGCGGAACACAAGGTTACCGGTCGCGTCAGCCTTCCAGGCCTTTACGATGGCCAGATCGGCAAAGATGCCCTCTTCCATGATATAGGTCTCGCCGTTGAAATCTTTATGCTCTTTGCCATCGGCAATCACGGTACCCACGCCGGTCTTTGTATAGAAACCGGGGATACCCGCACCACCTGCACGCATACGTTCAGCCAAAGTGCCTTGTGGATTGAATTCAAGCTCAAGCTCGCCACCAAGATACTGGCGCATAAATTCTTTGTTTTCGCCGACGTAAGAGCTGATCATTTTCTTGACCTGCTTTGTTTGCAACAAAATCCCGATCCCGAAATCATCAACACCTGCGTTATTCGACGCAAAGGTCAGGTTCTTGGTGCCTGCGTCACGGATCGCTGCAAGCAGCAGTTCAGGGATGCCGCAAAGACCGAAACCACCAGCGGCAATCAGCATACCGTCGTGCAGCACACCATCCAGCGCCTCAGCAGCGCTTCCATAAATCTTCTTCATTCCGGGTCCTTTCAATCGCGGGACCACCCCGCGCGTCTAGATGCATGTAAACTTCTATGACGCCACGTTTCGCAGGTGTCAAATGGGCCTCAGGCGCACCTGTAAAGATGCGCCTGAAAACATTAGTGATGGTGTCTGGTGGGCTGATCTACGCCGTCAGTCGGCGGTGGGGGGTGTCATTCTTATAGAGATCAGGCCCGAAATCCCCCCGACGATCAATCCGATTTGAACCACATGTTTCTTATCAGACGATCCGCACTTGAGTGCCGACAGGGGCGATCTGGAAAAGCGCCTCGATCATATGGTTATAGAGCCCGATACATCCGTCCGAGCTTTGCCGTCCGATTTTGCGGGTGTCGTGTGTGCCGTGGATCAGATAGGCGGGCCAACCAAGATACATCGCGTGCGTGCCGAGCGGGTTGTCGGGGCCCGGTGGCATGTATTTCAGATCGGGGTCGCGTTCGATCATGCTTGACGTCGGGGTCCAGTCGGGGCCGACCCGTTTGCGAATGATTTTGGTATAGCCACGTTTGGTCAATTCGTCGCTGCGCGGAACGGAAGTCGGGTAGATATTGTAGGTCTCGCCGTCCCCGCTCCAGAAATGCAAGGCGCGCGAGGTCGTGTCAGCAACAATTGCCGCTTTGCCCAGCTCGTCAAAGTGGTCCTGCCAGCGCTGTTGCATAAAGCTTGAAGTGTTGTGCCGTACACCTTCGACCTCTGGCGCAATATCGGCTGATTGCGCCCGTAGAATTGAGGGCATGAATAGTGTGGCACCCGCTACTGTCATCAGTCTTCGGCGTGAAATTTCCTGCTCGGCCATCCTTATGCTCCTTATGCTGTGGCATTCACTACACAGGTGGCATTTGGATGGCTAAGCAGCAATTCACATATTCATGAATTACAATTTAATCACGATATGGTTATTCGGCCTTCTTGGCCGATGCCTTCTTCGCAGGTGCTTTCTTTTTCGCGGCCGGTTTTTTCGCGGCTGGTTTTTTGGCGGCGGCTTTCTTGGCCGGGGCCTTTTTGGTTGCCGCTTTGCGTTTGGCTGGTGACTTGGCCAGCTTTTCCTCGATCAGCTCGACGGCGCGTTCCATGGTCAGATCTGCAGGCTCGACTTCTTTGGGAATGGTGGCGTTCACCTTTTCCCATTTTACATAGGGCCCGTATTTGCCTTCCATGATGTTCACGTCGCCGCCAAGATCAGGGTGTTCGCCCATCTCGCGGATCGGTAGTGCTGCCTTGCCACGGCCTCCACGGCTGGCGACTTTCTCGGCCAGCAATTGCACAGCACGGTTCATACCAACGGTGAACACTTCGTCCAACCCTTCGAGGTTGGCATTTGTGCCGCCTCGGTCTGACGTGCTTTCGGCGTGTTTGATATAGGGCCCGTAGCGACCGATATTTGCCCAGACCATAATGCCATCTTCTGGGTGCGGGCCGATTTCTCGCGGCAGCGATAGCAACATCAAGCCACGTTCAAGCTCTAGCTCTTCAGCGTGCCAGTCTTTGGGCACGGACTGGCGTGGTGGTTTTTTGTTTTCTTCAGTCATCGCGCCGCGCTGCACATAAGGGCCAAAGCGCCCTTTGAAAACGCGAATCTCGTCGCCTTGGTCTTCGCCCAACAGTTTGCCATCCGGCGGGATCGCGGATTTTTCCGCTTCGGGATCGGGTGGACCAAAGGGGCGCGTATAGCGACACTCGGGGTAGTTCGAGCAGCCAATGAACGCGCCACCGGAACGTGCCGTGCGCATCGACAAGCGACCAATTTCACAGTTCGGGCACAAACGTGGGTCTTTCCCGTCTTCGGTAGGTGGGAATAGATGCGGCTCCAGAACCTCGTTGATCTTCTCCAATACCTCGGTGATGCGCAAATCGGCTGTCTCGGCGATCGCTGCCGAGAAATCCTTCCAAAAACGGCTTAGAACGTCTTTGTAATTCGCATCTGCCGCGCTGACCTTGTCCAACTGATCTTCCAGGTCAGCGGTAAAATCATACCCGATATATTTGCGGAAATAGTTCTCAAGGAACGCGGTAACAAGCCGACCTTTGTCTTCGGGGAAAAGCCGGTTACCTTCCTTCCGGACATATTCGCGGTCTTGGATTGTGGTGACGACGCTTGCATAGGTCGACGGCCGCCCGATCCCCAACTCTTCCATACGTTTGACCAAAGTCGCTTCGGTATAACGCGGCGGCGGTTGTGTGAAATGTTGTTCGGGCGTGACCGACCGCTTGTCCATCTTATCGCCCTGATTGATCTGGGGCAGGCGCTTGTCATCCTCATCCACCACATCGTCGCGGCCTTCTTCGTAGACACGCAAGAAGCCGTCGAACTGAACGACTTGACCTGTTGCGCGCAGGCCAACTTGTTCGTCCTTGCTGCCAATTTCGACAGTTGTCCGTTCAAGCCGGGCGCTTTCCATCTGGCAGGCGAGCGTGCGTTTCCAGATCAGATCGTAAAGCTTGCGCTGATCCGGCTCTGTCAATTTCAACGCGGCTGCGTCTTTTGCCATGTCTGTGGGGCGAATACACTCGTGCGCTTCTTGTGCGTTCTTGGCCTTGTTCTTGTAAATTCGAGGAGCCGACGGCACGTATTCTGCGCCAAAGCGGTCCTTGATTGCATCGCGGGCCATTGTCATTGCCTCGGGGGCCATGTCGATGCCATCTGTCCGCATATAGGTAATGTGACCGGACTCGTACAGCCGCTGGGCAGTGCTCATGGTCTGGCGGGCACCCATACCAAATTTGCGGCTTGCCTCTTGTTGCAAGGTCGATGTCATGAAAGGTGCCGAAGGGTTCCGGCTGGCGGGCTTCGCCTCGACGCTTATGACAGTCAGGTCGCGGCTGGTGATTGCCTGCACAGCCATTTCGGCTTGTGTTTCGTTGCTCAGATCAAAACGATCCAGCTTGTTGCCGGCAAGTGTCACGAGCCGCGCTTCGAATTCTTGGCCGCGTGGTGTTGCGACCAATGCCTTCACGCTCCAGTACTCACGGTTGCGGAACGCCTCGATCTCCATCTCGCGCTCAACGATTAACCGTAGTGTCACCGATTGCACGCGGCCTGCTGATTTCGCACCAGGCAGTTTGCGCCACAAAACCGGCGAAAGGTTGAACCCGACAAGATAGTCTAGCGCACGACGTGCCAGATACGCCTCGACCAGCGGCATATCTACTTGCCGCGGGTTTTTCATCGCCTCGGTCACGGCGGATTTTGTGATCGCGTTGAAAACAACCCGGCTGACCGGCGTGTCCTTCTTGATCGATTTGCGGGCAGTTAGCGCCTCCTGCAGGTGCCAACTGATTGCTTCCCCCTCACGGTCGGGGTCGGTCGCGAGGATCAGTTCGTTATCGTTTTTCAGTGCATCTGCGATGGCTTTGACATGCTTTTTACTGGCCGAAGCGACCTCCCAAAGCATTTCAAATTCATTGTCTGGATCGACGGACCCGTCTTTCGGGGGAAGATCACGCACGTGGCCATAGGACGCTAGAACAGTGTAATTGCTGCCCAAATAAGAGTTGATCGTTTTGGCCTTGGCAGGTGATTCGACGACAACAACTGGCATAAATTTCCGTACCTTGAATCAATTGAAATAGGGCTGCTTGTGCTGTGACATGTGGCGTTGCGGTTGTTTTGTCAATGCGCAGGGCAGCCGATGCGGGGCCCACTGATGTTTCCTGACGACGTGCATGGTACCTGTAGCCGGTGCAATTTTTTAGATATTTGAGCCGCGTGCAGAACCCGCTTTCTAGCAGCGGCTTGACGAGAAGTTTGAGCAATTGTTAATAGGAGCAACCCCACGCGAGGCATTCCAAACCATCTTCAAACACGCGAAACCAAACCGCCGGGTTGGCGCAGGACCTGACCGTCAAGTTCAAGATCGATCAGGACGGGTGCGATTTTTGCGGGCGCGGCATTCAAGTCCCTTATTAACTGGTCTTCCGCGATGGGGCTGGGCCCCAATCGCGATAGGATCTGCATGTGAAGGGCGGCGGTTTCCCTAAGCGATCTTTGTTGGGCGGCATTTTTCTGTGTCGGCGCACGATCTAGTTCGGGTTGTGCTTGTTCTAGCACAGATGCCTTTCCCAGAACTTCGATAACGTCTGCGGCATTGCGCACCAATGTTGCCCCGTCGCGGATCAACATGTTACATCCGGCCGCTCGGGCATCGAAGGGGTGGCCCGGCACTGCCAGTACATCCCGGCCCTGATCCAATGCATCGCGAGCCGTGATCAGGCTGCCGGATTTGGACGCAGCCTCGACAACGATTGTCGCACGGCTTAGGCCTGCGATGATCCTGTTGCGGCTTGGAAAATGCCGCGCCATCGGCTGCAGGCCCATAGGTTGCTCTGATATCCGAAGGCCAGACTTTGCGATGTCTTGGGCCAGTTGGGCGTTCTCTGCAGGATAGACCACGTCAATTCCGCCTGCCTGAACCGCGATTGTTCCCGTGGAAAGGGCGGCAAGGTGGGCGGCAGCGTCTACGCCGCGCGCTAAACCTGACACCACGACAAAACCAGCCTCGCCTAGGCCCTGCGCCAATGCCTTGGCCATGCGTGTGCCCAGCGATGATGCATTTCGCGCCCCGACCAAAGATATCGTAGGCCTGTTCAACAGGTCGACATTGCCTAATACCCAAAGGAAGGGTGGGGCATCGTCAATTTCAGCTAACGTCTGGGGATAATCCGAGGTGCCGTGCATGATAAGTCGCGCACCTGCATCTTTGCCCGCGCGCATTTCGGCGTGAACAACCCCTTCGGGACAAATCGTGTAATTCTGGACGCCCGCGGCGCGCGCTACCGTAGGCAGCGCGGCCAGCGCATTCTGCGCAGTGCCATGTTCGGTCAGCAGCCGTTTATACGTTGAAACGCCGACCCGGCGCGAGCGCAACAGACGAAGACGGGCAAAACGTTCGTCTTCCGAGGTGGGTGGGATTGGGGGGTGAGTGGAAGAAGGATTGTGGTCCTTGTCAGTCATCCCGTATCTCCGTCTGTTGCAAGAATCAGATATAAGGAGACCTGGTTAACAACCGATGAAGGGTTCCCCGCCCATTTTTGTCAAATAGGGCAGGGAGAGTGTTTTATGTGGCGGCACCACCAACCGTCAGGCCACCAATCATCAACGTAGGTTGCCCCACGCCGACCGGCACCCATTGACCAGCCTTGCCGCAGTTGCCCATCCCGGGATCAAGCGCGGGGTCATTGCCAATAGCTCGGATCTGTTTCAGCGCAGTCGCACCGTCACCAATCAGGGTCGCCCCTTTTACCGGAGCCCCGACGATTCCATTTTGCACCCGATATGCCTCGGTGCAGGAGAACACGAATTTGCCGTTAGTAATGTCGACCTGCCCCCCGCCAAACCCAACAGCATAGATTCCATCCTTGAGGTCGGACACAATATCACCGGGAGAGACATTACCGCCCAGCATATATGTGTTGGTCATCCGCGGCATCGGGATATGCGCATATGATTCGCGGCGACCGTTCCCTGTCGATTGAACACCCATCAGGCGGGCATTTTGCCGGTCCTGCATATATCCAACCAGCACGCCGTCTTCGATTAGTGTGTTTTTTGCAGACGGGGTTCCTTCGTCATCAACGGTAATCGACCCGCGCCGGTCAGGGATCGTACCATCATCCAAAACGGTCACCCCTTTGGCGGCAATCTGCTGGCCCATAAGCCCCGCAAAGGCACTGGATCCTTTGCGATTGAAATCACCCTCAAGGCCATGGCCGATGGCTTCGTGCAGCAAAATACCGGGCCAGCCAGGCCCTAACACCACGTCCATCATGCCTGCGGGTGCTGGGACAGCATCAAGGTTGACACATGCAATCCGCAAAGCTTCGCGGATTTTGGCCTGCCAGTCCGACCGTTCAATCAAGCCATCAAGCCCGACCCGGCCACCGCCGCCCGCCGTGCCGCTTTCGCGTCGCCCGTCCTGTTCGACAATAACTGATACGTTGACGCGCGTCATCGGGCGGGTATCGCGCACTGAAATACCCTCGGGGCGCAATATTTCGACCTCTTGGATAGACGCAGAGATGGAAGCAGACACCTGAACAACCCGTTTGTCCAAGCTGCGCGCGAAATCATCGATCTCGCGAAGCGTTTCGACTTTTACAGAAAAACTAGCCCCGGCGATTGGGTCCTCGTCAGTATAAAGGTGGCGATTAGTTGCAACGGGCCCATCTGCCCATGTGCCACCCCCGTCACCGACTGCCAGACGCGCGGTTTCGGCAGCACGGCGCAATGCGGATTCGGTGATTTGCGAAGAATGCGCATACCCTGCGACTTCGCCCCGCACGGCACGCAGTCCAAACCCTTCGGAGGCATCATAGCTTGCGGTTTTGAGGCGGCCGTCATCAAACACGAGCCCCTCAGAGCGGCGGCGTTCAAAGAACAGCTCGCCATCATCAGCGCCCGCAACAGCATCTTTCAGTATTGAAAGGGCTGCGTCACGGTCAAGGTCACCCTCAAAAGGGTTAAAAGGTGGTTGGCTCATCAAGATGTTCCCTGAATCGTGTTAAAAAGATCGCTTCGCGTCCGTTTGACGCAAGCAGAAGTCTTTATCTTGAAGTTAGAATATGATTGTAAGCATACAGATTACAACGGCGCGTGGTCCGAAACGGCACATGTCGATAGGATTCGCATTCAATGGTCACAAGATCAGGACGACATATGAAACATCTTCTTAAACTTTCAGGTCTCATGGCCGCCTTTGCTGCTGCCCCCGCGTGGGCGCAGGAAAACCTTCGTATTGATGGTCTCGAAATCATCGGTGAACCGATTGACGGAAAAACGGGCTTTCAGCCTGCAGTAACCCGTGTCGCGCAAGATATTCACGATCTGGATTACCTGATCTTGGTTATCATCACGCTGATTACTGTGTTTGTGACCGGCCTGATCCTTTGGGTCGCGTTTCGGTACAACAAAAAACGCAACCCTACCGCTGCGTCCTTTACGCACCACACTCCGGTCGAGATCGCTTGGACAATCGTACCTATTTTGATCCTCGTCCTGATCGGTGCCTATTCGCTGCCGATTCTTTTCCGCCAGCAGGAAATCCCGCAGGCTGATCTGACGATCAAGGCGACAGGGAACCAGTGGTACTGGTCCTATGAATATGTCGACGACGGTTTCGGCTTTGACAGCTACATGATCGGTGCCCCGGCGCTTGGTGGTGAAAACCGCAAAACGCCCGAAGTCATCGCGCAGTTGGAAGCTGCCGGTTACTCCGAGCAGCAGTTCCTTTTGGCAACTGACACAGCAGTCGTGATCCCCGTGGGCAAAACCATTGTGGTTCAAATAACGGGATCTGACGTTATTCATGCGTGGGCAATGCCAGCATTCGGCGTAAAGCAAGACGCTGTTCCCGGTCGTTTGGCCGAAACATGGTTCAAAGCTGAAAAAGAGGGCATTTACTTTGGTCAGTGTTCCGAGCTTTGCGGCAACGCACACGCCTATATGCCGATCACGGTAAAAGTCGTATCCGAAGCGGCATACGCCGAATGGCTAAGCAAGGCGAAAGCTGAATACGCAGGTATCCCGCAGCCTTTGACCGTCGCTTCGAAGTAACTAAATGTGAAATGTCGGGCCTGCGCACTGTGTGGCCCGACCTTTATATATGAGTTTTGACATGGCAGACACCAGCACATCAACTTCCGGCGAATACGAAACGCAACTGGGCGATTATTTTGCGCTGCTAAAGCCGCGCGTGATGCAGTTGGTTGTTTTCACAGCGCTGGTGGGCATGTTGGCTGCACCTGTTCCTGTGCATCCGGTCGTCGCTTTTGCCTCTATCCTGTTTGTAGCAATTGGCGCGGGTGCGTCAGGTGCATTGAATATGTGGTGGGATGCCGACATCGACGCCATAATGCGCCGCACGGCAGGCCGCCCAATCCCATCGGGCCGCGTTCAACCGGGCGAGGCTTTGGCCATTGGTGTTGCGTTGTCTGGCTTGTCTGTGATGATGCTGGGGTTGGCTGCGAATTTGTTGGCTGCCGGCATGCTGCTGTTCACAATTCTATTTTACGCCGTTTTTTACAGCATGTGGCTGAAACGCGCGACGCCGCAGAATATCGTTATCGGCGGTGCCGCTGGCGCGTTCCCTCCTGTAATCGGATGGATTATTGCTACGGGCAGTTTCTCGGTCGAAGCATGGTTGATGTTTGCGCTGATCTTTATGTGGACACCCCCGCATTTCTGGGCGCTGGCGTTGTTCATGCGCAATGATTATGATGATGCCAAGGTGCCGATGTTGACCGTGACCCACGGCCGACCATCCACCCGCCGTCATATCCTTGCCTATACTATTTTGCTGGTGATCCTTGCGATTGGCACCGGTTTTACGTCCATTGGCGGGCCTATCTATTTGGTTACAGCCGTGGTCTTGAACGTCCTGTTCCTGATTGGGGCCGTTCGGATCTGGAAGCGCAACGAAGACGACAGCGAGGCTGACAATTTCCTGATAGAACGGAAGTTTTTCAGATTGTCGCTTTGGTATCTGTTCCTGCACTTTGGTGCGATTTTGGCCGAGGCGACATTGCGTCCCTACGGTCTTGGAGGATGGTCATGAGCATTCGCGTAGAACACGAGCTTCATTCACGGCGCCGTGGCCGTAATCTGGGCATTGGTCTGATGCTGGGTGCATTTGTCCTTCTGGTTATGGCCCTGACCTTTGTAAAGATCACCAACATCGACTTCAGCAATCTTCCAGGCGGCGCGATCCAGACGCAGGAGAGCAAGTGATGGCAATGTCCGGTCCGGCAAAGACGGTGGCGCAAACTGTGTCAGTCGTACTGCTTATGGGCGGGCTTGCTTGGGCCTCTGTGCCTTTTTACAACTGGTTCTGCCAAGTAACTGGGTTTGGCGGTACGCCAGGCCAAGTCAGCGCAAATGCCGGCGATATCCTGGATCAGACGATCAAGGTGCGGTTTGACGGCAGTCTTAATCAGGGGATGCCTTGGGAGTTCAAGCCTGTTGTAAATGAAATGGAATTACGGATCGGCGAGACGGGCCTGGCTTTTTACGAGGCATATAACCCGACAGACAAACCGATCGCCGGGCAAGCTGCATATAATGTAACGCCTTATGCCGCTGGCCCGTATTTTGAAAAAATTGAATGCTTCTGCTTTACTGAACAGGTGCTTGCCCCCGGTGAGCGTGTTCAGATGCCAGTCAGCTTCTTTGTTGATCCGGAAATCGTCAAAGACCTTGATGGCAAGTATGTACATACGATCACACTATCTTATACCTTCTATGAAATTGATCTGCCCGAGGGATACGCAGCCCTTGATCAGGACAGCCAGACAAACCTGAATTAAGAAAAAGGTGAGGGACGCCACCATGGCCCATGAAAAGAACCACGATTACCACATTCTAGCACCTTCCACATGGCCGCTGCTCAGCGCCTTGGGAGGCTGTGCCATGCTGGTTGGCATCGTCTTTTGGATGCACGACATTACACCATTCGTGTTCTTCGGCGGCTTGGCTGCTGTTTTGTACTGCATGTTTGGCTGGTGGTCCGAAGTTGTTGCGGAAAGCAAGATCGGCGATCATACAAGTGTTGTCCGCATTGGCCTGCGCTATGGCTTTATCCTGTTCATCATGTCCGAGGTAATGTTCTTTGTTGCATGGTTCTGGACCTTCTTCAAAGAAGCCCTGTACCCGATGGATGCCTTTCCCGGATCCACATATGTGCAGCCCGATATTATCCCGGTCGACGCCTTTCACCTGCCGCTGATCAACACATTGATTCTTCTGCTGTCCGGCTGTGCCGTGACATGGGCGCACCATGCGTTGGTACATGAAAACAACCGCAAAGACCTGGTTGCCGGTTTGGCCATCTCGATTGTTCTGGGCGTGATGTTTACTGCGTTCCAAGCCTTTGAATATTACGAACTGCTGGTTCACGATGATTGGACATTCGGTGGCGATCTGTTCTTTTCCAGCTTCTTTATGGCAACGGGCTTTCATGGCTTCCACGTCTTGATTGGTACGATCTTTCTGACGGTTTGCCTTATCCGCGCAATCAGAGGCGATTTTACCCCCGAACAGCACGTCGGTTTCGAAGCCGCAGCATGGTACTGGCACTTTGTTGACGTTGTATGGCTGTTTCTTTTCTTTGCCGTCTACATGTGGGGCATCTAAGCGCTCACCTGCTTGCAAACCGGCACGCAATCACTAAAAGCATTAGGCGCGTGAGGGGAACCTTGCGCGCCTTTGCATTAAAGTTGCCCCATTGGTAACCAACCTCAAGAGAGCTATATGCGCCGCACGCTATTCCTGCTGATTATCGGCCTTGGGGGGGCTGCTATCCTGATCTCTCTTGGGGTCTGGCAGGTCCAGCGGCTTGCTTGGAAAGAAGCAATCATCACTGACATCAATGCGCGGATTACAGCGACACCAGTTGAGCTGCCCGAAACTGTCGACGCGCAAGCCGACGCATATCTGCCCGTCGTCGCTGACGGAATTGTCGGGGATGGCGAAATTCATATTTTGGTTTCGCAAAAGGATATTGGTGCAGGATACCGCGTTATCGCACCATTCGAGTTGCAAGACAGCCGCCAGATCATGGTCGACCGCGGCTTTGCCCTTGCCACTGCGAAAGACACCGAACGCGCCATCGGGCAGGCGACAGTCATTGGGAATTTGCAATGGCCCCAAGAAACTGACAGCTTTACGCCAGCGCCTGATATGAATGCCAATATCTGGTTCGCCCGTGATGTCGATGCAATGGCCCGCGCGCTGCAGACACTTCCCATTCTGATGGTGGTGCGGACCAGTTCACTTAACGAACCCGAAGTAAGTCCGTTGCCCGTGGATACCGCTCGTATCCCGAATGATCATCTGCAATACGCCATTACCTGGTTCTCACTTGCTGCAATCTGGCTCGGCATGAGCCTGTTTTTCCTGCGCCGTCGTGGCGCTTCCAAAGTCGAAAGCTGACCTTCCTTATGCGCTACGTATCTACTCGTGGATCTGCCCCCGTTCTGAACTTCGAAGAAGCTCTGCTGACCGGACTTGCTCGTGATGGTGGACTTTATGTGCCTGAGACGATCCCAACGCTTTCGCGCGAAGATCTGACTGAAATGGCGACGATGTCGTACGAAGATGTCGCATACAAAGTGATGCGCCCCTTTGTCGGTGACACGTTCACGGATGCTGAATTCAAACAGCTGATCGCCAAAGCCTATGCGGGGTTCAACCACACCGTCCGCGCACCTTTGGTTCAGCTGGATCAGGGGCACTTCTTACTGGAACTCTTTCATGGGCCTACGCTAGCTTTCAAAGATTTCGCCATGCAATTGATCGGCCACATGTTTCAGGCCGTGTTGTCGCGCAAAGGCGACCGGGTGACCATCGTCGGGGCGACCTCTGGGGATACCGGATCAGCCGCGATCGAAGCGTTCCGCGGCTTGGACAATGTTGATGTGTTCATCTTGTACCCACATGGCCGGGTTTCTGACGTACAGCGCCGCCAGATGACCACGCCGTCTGAAAGCAATGTTCACGCATTGGCGATGGACGGGGATTTCGACGATTGCCAGGCCCGCCTGAAGGATATGTTCAACGACAATGACTTCCGTGATGGCGTTAAGCTGGCTGGCGTGAACAGCATCAACTGGGGCCGTGTATTGGCGCAGGTCGTCTATTACTTCACCGCAGGGTTGGCGATGGGCGCGCTGGATCGTAAGGTCAGCTTTACCGTCCCAACAGGCAACTTTGGTGATATTTTTGCGGGATATATTGCGCGCGAAATGGGTTTGCCTATCGCGGATCTGGTCGTTGCTACAAACCAAAATGACATCCTGCATCGTTGCCTGACGACAGGCGGTTATCACAAGGGCGAGGTACAACCCTCGATCAGCCCGTCGATGGATATTCAAGTCAGCTCGAACTTTGAGCGCGCCTTGTACTTCGCTTATGGTCAGGACAGCGACGCGATCAACGGCTTGATGGCTGATCTTGCCAAGGGCGGATTTGATGTGGGCGACAATGCTCTGCGTGATTTGAAGAACACGTATAAATCTGGTCGTGTCTCCGAAGAGGAAACCTCGGCCACGATCAAGGAATTTTTCGCCAACACGAACGAACTGCTGTGCCCGCATTCTGCCATCGGTGTTCGGGTTGCCCAAGCGATGCGGGATCCGGCGACGCCTATGATCACTTTGGCCACAGCGCACCCGGCAAAATTCCCCGATGCGGTTGAGGCTGCAACCGGAGTTCGCCCTCCATTGCCACCCCATATGGCCGACCTGTTTGATCGTAAGGAGCGGATGACCCGCGTGCCAAACGATCTTTCGGCCCTCAAAGAAATCATCAAAGGGGGCATCGCCCAGTGAGTCTACAGCAACACCGCCTGTCCAATGGCTTTCGGATCGTAACAGAACATATGCCGGGGTTGGCCTCTGCCTCTATCGGGGTGTGGGTTTCAGCGGGGGCGCGTCACGAAACGGTGAACCAGAATGGCATCGCGCATTTTCTTGAGCATATGGCGTTTAAGGGCACAGCCAAGCGCACATCCCTACAAATCGCCGAGGCGATTGAGGACGTTGGTGGTTATATCAACGCATATACGTCGCGCGAAGTGACGGCATATTATGTGCGTGTACTAGAAAATGATGTGTCCCTTGGGTTGGACGTGATCGCAGATATTTTGCGCAACCCCATTTTGGACAACAATGAGATCGAGGTCGAGCGCGGTGTGATTCTGCAAGAGATCGGTCAAGCATTGGACACGCCAGACGACGTTATCTTTGACTGGCTACAAGAAGAAGCGTTCCCGAACCAACCGTTGGGCCGCACCATTCTCGGCCCGCACGAGCGGGTCTCGAACTTTTCCCGCGAAGACCTGTCCGGCTTTATTGCACAGCATTACGGCCCCGAGCAGATGATCCTTTCAGCTGCTGGCGCGGTTGATCACGATGAAATCGTACGGTTGGCGGAAAAACTGTTTGGCGATATGCCAGCAAAGCCGCTGTTTGATGTAGATGCTGCGAAATTTTCGGGTGGTGAAATTCGTCAGGTCAAACCACTTGAGCAGGCTCATTTCGCCCTTGGCTTTGAATCGCCCGGCTACCGCGCCGATGATATCTATATCGCGCAAATCTATGCTTCGGCGCTTGGCGGCGGCATGTCGAGCCGTCTTTTCCAAGAAGTCCGTGAAAACCGTGGTTTGTGCTATTCTATCTTTGCTCAGGCTGGTGCCTATGCAGATACGGGCATGATGACGATCTATGCAGGTACCAGTGGTGAACAGCTGACTGAACTTGCGGGTATCACCATCGACGAGATGAAGCGCGCAGCGTCTGACATGTCACCTGCCGAAGTTGCCCGCGCCCGAGCCCAGATGAAAGCCGGATTGTTGATGGGGCTGGAAAGCCCGTCGAACCGTGCCGAACGGTTGGCACGACTTATCCAGATCTGGGACCGCATTCCGCCGCTGGAAGAAACGATTGCGCAGATTGACGCCGTGACCACCGGGGACGTCCGCGATTTTGCCCAGACAATGGCGGGCACGGCCCCTGCGGCCTTGGCCCTTTATGGTCCGGTCGAAGCCGCCCCGACACTAGAGGCCCTACAAGAGCGTCGCGCCGCCTGATGCTATTGGGCAAACGGAAACTCGCAATCGAGACGGAGCGGCTGACTTTGCGCCCTCCGATTCATTCCGATTTCCGTGCGTGGGCCGCTTTGCGTGTCGACAGCATTGACTACCTCACCACCTGGGAGCCATCCTGGTCCAGTGACCACCTGTCACGTAAATCGTTCACCAATAGGGTCTATTGGGCGTCCCGTTCGGTCTCTGGGGGGACCGCGCTGCCGTTGTTCCTGATCCGACGCAAAGACAACGCGCTCATCGGGGCCATCACCTTGGATAACATCCGCAGGGGGCCGGCGCAGGCTGGCACGCTTGGTTATTGGACCGGCGAAACATTCGCCCGCCGCGGCTATATGCGCGAGGCGATCAATGCGACTGTTCATCATGCATTTACGCGGCTGGATCTAAGCCGGATCGAAGCGGCCTGCCTGCCCGAAAACGTCGCCTCGCGCGGTCTGCTGGAAAAAACCGGATTCAAATACGAGGGCGTCGCGCAAAGCTATCTGCAGATCGACGGGCGCTGGCGCAATCATGTGCTCTATGCACAGTTGCGCAACGACAGGCGGGGCAAGACAGCCGCTGGTTAGCACGCCGAAAGTTGCAAACAGATCTGCGGCAAAAATAAAGGGGGCCAAGGCCCCCTCATCTCATCCAAAGCTAATAACGCTCTTAGCGGCGACGATCCCGGCGCGCGCTCATCGGTTGGAATGCGACACCGACATGTGCCTCGCAATAGGGCTTGCCCTGTTGCACGGGCAGACCGCAGAACCAAAAATCATCTGTCGCCGGATCACCGACAGGCCATTTGCATGTGCGCTCAGTCAGATCCATCAAGCCGATTTTCTTTGATTTCTTCTCGATCTCGCTCACCTTGGCCAGGGCCTCGGGGCTAATCTCGTTGGCAGAGGGCTGCGGGGGCAGGGGCTGACCCGCAGGAATAATCTTGGCACGCGCTGGCAAATTGGGCCGTGGCGCTGGTGCGGCTTCTTCCTCTTTTGCTTCGACCTTCGGCTTTGCGGCTGCCTTGGCTGCGGGCTTCGGCTTGGCTTCTGCTTTAGGCGCGGCGGCGGCGGGCGCTGCTGCTCCGGTTGTTGTGCGGTTTGACAGGCCCAGACGGTGAACCTTGCCAATCACGGCATTTCGGGTGACGCCGCCCAGTTCTTTTGCAATCTGGCTGGCAGATTGGCCCTCGCCCCACATTTTCTTCAAAATCTCTACGCGGTCATCAGTCCAAGACATTTGGCGTCCTTAGCTAAAAAGCGGCCCCATTCCGGACCGCCTTGGAAAATCTCAAGGCCCTATACTAATCACTGACAGCTTGGGTGCAAGGCGCGAAGCGGCGTTTGGGCGGCTTGTGACTATAATCAGGGCTGAAAAAAACGATCAAAATTGATCTCTTTGGCATAAATCGACCGCAAACAGCCGGTCGTGCCAAAGTTTGCACTATGCAAACCGGATATGTGCCAGTACTCAAATGACATGATTAAAATCGCAGCCAATCTCACGCGACGACGCCAAAGCTGACTCGGCTTTCGCTACCCTTCTTAGGGTGTGTTTGATCATATGCGGTAATAATCCGCAAAACCCCCCTAAATTCCATTGACCCTTTCCGCCTCCCATGGCCTTTTGTGGCTTTGATGCGGCTAACCCCATAAGGATGATCTTGATGTTCCCGTCTGTTCTGCCGACCTATTCCCGTGCGCCTCTTAGCTTTGCCAAAGGCGAAGGCAGCTGGCTAATCGAGGAAGATGGTCGCCGATTTCTGGATCTGGGTGCGGGTATCGCTGTGAACGCATTGGGTCATGCCAACCCCGCGTTGGTCTCGGCACTGACGGAACAGGCAGGAAAGCTGTGGCATACTTCCAACTTGTTCCACATTCCGCAGCAACAAGCGCTGGCCGATAAACTGGTCGCCCTCAGCTTTGCCGACACTGTGTTTTTCACGAACTCTGGTACAGAATCCTGTGAGTTGGCCGTGAAAATGGCGCGCAAATATTTCTATGACAAAGGCCAACCCGACCGGGTCGAGATCATAACATTTTCCGGCTCGTTCCACGGGCGTTCGTCAGCGGGTATCGCGGCTGCCGGATCTGAAAAAATGACGAAAGGGTTTGGCCCGCTATTGCCAGGCTTTGTACATCTTGAATTTGGCGATCATGACGCAATAAATTCTGCCATCACCGACACAACTGCGGCAATTCTGATCGAACCTATACAAGGCGAAGGCGGCATTCGTCCTGTCCCCGATCAATGCCTGAAAGGTCTGCGCGACTTGTGTGATGAGCATGGCATCCTTCTTATCATGGACGAGGTACAATGCGGTGTTGGCCGGACGGGCAAGCTGTTTGCCCATGAATGGTCCGGCATCACCCCCGACATCATGATGGTCGCCAAAGGTATTGGCGGGGGCTTTCCCTTGGGGGCAGTGCTTGCCACCGAAGATGCAGCGTCGGGCATGACGGCCGGCACCCACGGATCGACCTATGGCGGCAATCCCTTGGGCTGCGCTGTTGGCAACGCTGTCATCGACATCATCGGCGACCCGGCTTTTCTGGCCGAGGTAAACCGCAAAGCCAGTCTGACCCGCCAAAAGCTCGAAGGTCTTGTGGCCAGCCACCCCGATGTATTCGAGGCCGTGCGGGGCGTCGGGCTGATGCTGGGACTAAAATGCAAAGTAACCAACAGTGACGTGGTCGCTGAAGGGTATAAGCACGAGGTCATCACTGTACCGGCCGCCGACAATGTGATCCGGCTGCTCCCCCCGCTCAACATCACCGATGACGAAATCGCCGAAGCAGTCTTGCGACTGGATCAAACGGCAAGCAGCCTCACCTCTGCCTAATCTTCATTTTGCAGAATAAACTCCGGGGGGATCGGGGGGCTGGCCCCCCGTCCTTTCAAACAGAAGAATTACTCATGAAACATTTTCTCGACATTCATCAAACCGATCCCGCCGATCTGCGCAGTATAATCAACGATGCTGCTGCAATGAAGGCTGAGCGCATCGGTCGCCCGCGCGGCGCACCGGATGATGATCAGCCACTCAAAGACCACATGGTCGCCCTGATCTTTGAAAAACCATCGACCCGAACCCGTGTCAGCTTTGATGTGGGCGTGCGCCAGATGGGCGGGCAAACCATGGTGCTGTCCGGCGCTGATATGCAGCTGGGCCACGGTGAAACCATCGCTGACACAGCCCGGGTTCTGTCGCGTTATGTTGATCTGATCATGATCCGCACATTCGAGGAAGCGACCCTTCTCGAGATGGCGGAATATGCCTCTGTTCCGGTGATCAACGGGCTGACCAACCGCACCCATCCTTGTCAGATCATGGCAGATATCATGACCTTCGAAGAACACAGCGGCCCGATCAAGGGTAAGAAAGTCGTGTGGTCCGGTGACGGCAATAACGTCTTTGCCAGCTTTGCCCACGCGGCCAAAAGCTTTGACTTTGAACTGGTTTTCACTGGCCCGCCAACCCTTGATCCTGAATCCGCATTGGACGGTCTATACACCACGGAGCGCGACCCGGACAAAGCGGTCGAGGGCGCCGATCTGGTCGTCACCGATACATGGGTATCCATGCACGATCCGCAATCTGCGCGCGAACGTCGCCACAACCAGCTGCGTGGGTATCAGGTCAACGATGCGTTGATGGCCAAGGCAAAGCCTGACGCCCTGTTCATGCACTGCCTGCCTGCCCACCGCGATGACGAGGTCACAAGCTCGGTCATGGATGGGCCCCGGTCGGTGATTTTCGACGAGGCCGAGAACCGCCTGCACGCGCAAAAGTCGATCATGCGGTGGTGCTTAGGCAAATGACCGATAAGCTGCCCATCGTCGTTGCAGGCGCAGGGGCGATCGGCTGCTTTATCGGTGGGCTTTTGGCGGCGCGCGGGCACGATGTTACATTGCTTGCCCGCGACCGCGTTATTGACCAGATCAAGAAACATGGCCTGCATCTGACGGATTTCAACGGGATGAATTGCAGTGTTTCAGCGCAGAACCTGACGCTGACAGATGATCCGATTTGTCTGAAAAAGGCGACGCTGGTACTGGTCACGGTCAAGACCGCTGACACCGCTGCGATGGCCCGGGAAATTGGCCAAAACGCCCCTCAAGATGCGGTTGTGATCAGCTTGCAAAACGGGATGGAAGCAGCGCAAACTCTTCGTAACATCTTGCCCACGCATGATGCTCGCGCTGGTATGGTGCCGTTCAACGTCGTGCCCACCAGTCCCGGATCCTATCACCGGTCCACCAGCGGTGACATTGTGATCGAGGCGGGCCAGAAGGCATTGGTTGACCGCCTGTCCCAACCGGATTTGGTATTTACGCAAAGCGACAATATCGCAGCCGTCCAATGGGGCAAGCTGCTGATCAATTTGAATAACGCGCTGAACGCTTTGTCCGGTATGACGCTTCAGGCACAACTGCTCAGCCGCCCTTGGCGCAGTATCATGGCCGCACAGATGGCCGAAGCGCTTAGAGTGCTAAAGGCGCACGGCATTCAGCCGCGATCAACGACACCTGTGCCGTCAGGCTTGATCCCATGGGTGCTGCGTCTTCCGACGCCGATCTTCCAGCGGATCGCAGCCAAAATGTTGACCATTGATCCCACGGCGCGCACGTCGATGTCCTATGATCTTGAGGCAGGCAAACCGACCGAGATTGACGCCCTGCAAGGACTGATCATTCAATTGGGCGCTGAAAAGTCGGTGCCGACGCCGCTATGCATGCGGGTTAGGGCGCACATAAACAAAGCCCAAGCCGCTGGGCGTGGGCTGCCAAACATGTCCCCGGCGGATATTTAGGTAACGATAGACGTCAGGACGAGGAAGATAAGCGCAGACATCGTTGCTGCTGCGGGAACAGTAATCACCCAAGCCGCGATGATGGTCATGAAATGCGACCGTCGCACCAGCTTGCGGCGACGGCGTTCCTCGACGGCGATGCGTTTGACCTGACCAACGGTGGCATCCGGTTTGCGCAGCCGCCGTTCCATATGCCATTCGCGGTAGAAACCCACGCCAAACACGCCGCCGACGGCGATATGCGTCGAACTGACCGGCAGCCCAAGCCACGACGCCACAATAACTGTGATCGCCGCTGACAGTGCCACGCAATAGGCGCGCATAGGGTTAAGCTTGGTAATCTGGCTTCCAACCATGCGGATCAGTTTTGGCCCGAACAGAAACAACCCGAACGAGATACCGAAGGCACCAATAACCATGACCCACGTGGGAATTGCAACTTTGGCTTCAAAGCCGCCAAATTCGGTTGCGTGGACAATCGCGGCCAATGGGCCGACCGCATTGGCGACATCATTTGCCCCATGGGCAAAGCTTAGCAAAGCGGCAGAGAACACCAGTGGCAAGCCAAACAATACCTTTACCGATTTGTTACGGTTTTCCAGCCCCTCAGAGGCGCGAAAAATGGCCGGGCGTGACACGGCATATGATAAAAGCCCCACAATCAAACCGATGAACAAGGCCATGCCTATATCGATGTGAATGATCTTTTTCAGGCCCTTCATCGCCAGATAGGTGGCGAAAACGCCGATCATAACACCGATTAGAATGGGAACCCACCGACGCGAGGCTGCGATTTTGTCTTCTTGGTACAGGATCTTTGCTTTGATCAAGGCCAGAAAACTGGCGGCAACGACCCCGCCCAAAACCGGTGAAATAACCCAGCTTGCGGCAATCATGCTCATCGACGACCAGTTGACGGCCGTTAGGCCTGCAGCAGCGATACCAGCGCCCAAAACGCCGCCAACGACCGAATGGGTCGTGGATACAGGTGCGCCGACCCAGGTGGCCAAGTTGACCCATAGCGCAGAGGAGATCAGCGCGGCCATCATGGCCCAGATAAACACCTGCGAATCCGCGACCGATGTGGGATCAATAATCCCCTTTGAAATGGTCGAGACAACATCCCCCCCGGCAAGCAATGCCCCCGCGCTTTCGCAGATGGCGGCAATCAGGATTGCGCCGCCCATGCTAAGCGCCTTGGCGCCCACGGCTGGACCCATATTGTTTGCAACGTCATTGGCCCCGATATTGACAGCCATATAGGCACCAAAGGCCGCAGCGGCGATCACCACATAGTTGGAGGATGAATACCCGAGGAAAATGCCCGCAGCGAGCGCTGCAAATACGATGAATGCCAGTGCTATACCAAAACCGACCATCGGACGTGCAGCATAGGTTGCGGCCTGTTCCACCCGGGAGATGCGATGCAAATCAGTGTCTAGGGTCTTCCACTGCTGGCCTTTGGGGGCGTCGCTCATAGCTGCTCCGATCGTGATGATTGGCGCGTCCTGCCAGAAACGGGACAGCTATACAAGTAAGACCGCATAAACCGGATCGGTGCCGGTATGAGGATTAAAGCGACCGAAGAATGTCTTGAAGCTCAGGCTCGTCTACAAGCTCGGCAGCCTCGGCCGGGGCGAACCACTTGCGCTTGCGTTCATTCACCTCTGGATACTTGTCCTCGAGGTTCCGCACGCGCGTCAGATACACCTGCGCATTTACAGGCGTGGTTAGCCCGTGATCCAGACGTTTGTTATAGTCATAGAATCCCATTGGATCGCTCTCGATGTCAGCTTTTGAAACGCCGGCCTCTTCCCATGCTTCTTGCAGGGCGGCTTCGGCACCATCAAGCCCGTCCACAGGCCAGCCTTTTGGTACAATCCACCGTCCGGTGTCCCGACTCGTGATCAGCAACACCTGTTTACCTTCGGGAGTTTCGCGATAGCACAGCGCGGCAACTTGCAGCCGCTTGGGCCGTCGCCACATAGGAAGGAACATGTCCTCCCATGCGCGTTTGAATACGTGCATCATCTTAGATCACCTGCCAATAGATACGTTTCTTTGTTTTATGCGTAATCAGTAAACGATTTTTTAAAAGAAATCAATTTCATAGCCCCTGAACCCTTGCGGGCTGTGTCTACGCGCTCCACCTTGGGGCTATCGTCTTGAAAGGGATATAGACATGAATGACCGCAAAACCAGTGCTCACATCGGGGTTTTCGGATTGGGTACGATGGGCAGTGCGCTTGCATTGAACCTTGCGGACCATGGGTTCAAGGTCGCAGTCAGCAACAAAGAAGCCGACTGGATCGAGCCGTTCGTGCAAAAGGCCGGAAAGCTTGAAGCGCAGTTTATCGGCGCTGCCGATCTGGCAGATTTTGTCTCCGCCATTTCCCGCCCCCGCAGCATCCTTTTTATGATCCCGTCGGGTGCGCCGATGGATGCAATGATCGATGCGATCCTGCCGCATCTTGATCCCGGCGACACGATTATAGATGGAGGCAATGCTGATTTTCACGATACCCGTCGGCGGTCGGCTGCGATTGAGAAGACCGGATGCCATTTCGTTGGCATGGGCGTTTCCGGCGGAGCAGACGGGGCGCGGCATGGTCCGTCCCTCATGGTTGGCGGATCGAAAGAAAGCTGGCAGCAACTGCGTCCCATGGTCGAAGCCATCGCCGCCAAATTCGAAGGGGACCCTTGCGTTGACCATCTGGGCCCTGACGGCGCGGGGCATTTCGTTAAGACGGTGCATAACGGAATCGAATACGCAGACATGCAAATCATTGCCGAAGTTTACGGCATCCTGCGCGATGCGGACGGTCAGATGGCCCAGGACATCGGTGCGTTGTTCGAAAGCTGGCAAAACGGGCCGCTCAGCTCTTATCTGATCGAGGTGTCAGCGGCCGCGTTGCAAACCGTTGATGCCGAAACAGGCCGCCCATTGGTTGATGTCATTCTGGATCAGGCAGGTCAAAAAGGCACTGGCCGCTGGACGTTGATCGAGGCATTAAAACTGGGGCAATCGGCCAGCACAATCGAAGCGGCAGTCGGTGCGCGGGGCTGGTCGAGCGAAAAGGCATTGCGGCAAATTGCCGAGCCGTTATTGGCCTCTGATGCACAGGCAACTTTGGTGGCCGATACGGCTGACCTTGAAAATGCCCTGTTGGCCGCGCGCATCATTTCCCACGCGCAGGGTTTTCGCATTCTCGCGGCGGCATCTGATGAATTCGCATGGAATCTGGACATGGCCCGCATATCCGAAATTTGGCGCGCAGGCTGCATCATCCGCTCGGCGCTTCTGGATGATTTCGCCAACGCCTTTCGCACTGAATTGCCCGCAGGTGAACTGATCCTTGCACCTGCCATCCGTGATCTGCTGGACGAATCCATTGGCGCATTGCGGCGGGTGGTGGCATCGGCGGTCTTGTCTGGGGTTGCGGTTCCGGCGCTGGGGGCTTCGTTGGCGTGGTATGACACAATCAGACGCGGGCGGGGGACTGCGAACCTTATTCAGGCCCAACGGGATTTCTTTGGATCGCACGGGTTTGCACGCTTGGATCAGGATGGACAGCATCACGGCGATTGGAGGGCAATCGCAACGATCTAGGCCGCGAACGGGTCCACAAGATAGCCAACATGGGACAGGTACAACCCGTGGGGCGGCGACACTGGGCCACAGGCTTGGCGGTCCCGTGCGTCCCGCATTTTCTTCACGTCATCGGGGCGAAGCGACCCCGCGCCAACCCGTTCCAGCGTCCCCACAAAGCTGCGAACCTGATTGTGCAGAAACGACCGGGCGCGCACATCGAAATGCAGTTCTGGCCCGCCGGTCGTGTCGACCCATTTCATATCCAAACGATCAACGGTCTTTATTGGGGTGATGGACTGGCAAATCGTTGACCGGAACGTCGTAAAGTCATGCTTGCCCAGTAAGTGGTCGGCTCCCTCACGCATGGCGTCCAGATCGAGAGTCTTTTTTACGTTCCACACCAACCCGGCCTGATGGGTCACTGGTGCCCGCCGCACAAGGATACGGAACAGATAGCGCCGTTCTTGTGCAGAAAACCGGGCGTGGAATGTCTCATCCACTTGCACGCAGTCTACAATTGCCACTGGATGCGGCTTCATGTGATAGTTCAATGCTTCGGACAGCCGAAAAGGCGTCCACTCACGCTCCAAGTCGCAATGTGCCACCTGCGCCATCCCGTGAACGCCTTTGTCCGTGCGCCCTGCCGCCGCGATATTGTGGTCGCGGGGTTCAATCTTGGCCAGTGCAGCCTCGATCACGCCCTGCACTGACGGCACGTCGTTCTGACGTTGCCATCCATGAAAGGGGCCGCCGTGGTATTCGATTTTCAGGGCATAGCGATACATGGCGCGGGCTTAACGCGGGCCGTGGCTTCTGGCAATCCCTGCACCCCATGCTTATGTTCGGTTTTAACAGCAAGATAAGGGCGGGCGCGGGCTTTGGTACTCTCAAGAATTGCCGACGAGATTTGGCGGCAGGTAGAAAATGTCCAGGATGGCGTGTCTGAGGTTTTTTTTGAACCTGTTATCCGGCTGGGCGTCACCGGATTGGCACGGTCTGGCAAGACGGTCTTCATTACCTCGCTCGTGGCGAACCTCTTGGACAGGGGCCGCATGCCGGGTCTTCTTGCCGCGTCCGAGGGCCGCATAGAGGCCGCATTTTTGCAGCCCCAGCCCGACGATACCGTGCCGCGCTTTGAATATGAAAGCCACCTTGCCGCTTTGACAGGTCCGACGCCGCATTGGCCCGACAGCACCCGCGCCATATCGGAACTGCGCTTGTCCCTGCGGGTGCGTCCCAAAGGGTTGCTGGCGGGGTTTCAAGGGCCGCGCACGATCCATCTGGATATCGTCGATTATCCCGGGGAATGGCTGCTGGATCTAGCGTTGATGGATGTGGATTACGCCGAATGGTCCGCGCAGGTTCTAAAGCGGATCGAGAAACGGGATGAAGCGGCTGGGTATCGCGCGTTGGTCGCTGACACAGATCCGATGGCGAAACTTGATGAACCAACAGCGCAAGGCCTTGCCGCGAGTTTCGCCGATTATTTGCAGACGGCGCGGGCCAACGGCTATTCCGATTGCACCCCAGGCCGATTCTTATTGCCCGGTGATCTTGCTGGATCACCTGTACTGACATTTGCACCCTTGCCAGGTGGTGATGGCTCGCGCGGGTCGCTGCTGCGCGAAATGGCGCGGCGTTTCGAGGCGTATAAACGCAAAGTTGTTCAACCGTTTTTCCGCAATCACTTTGCCAAGATCGACCGACAAGTCGTGCTGGTCGATGCCCTTGGCGCGATAAATCAGGGGCCCCGCGCGGTTGAAGATTTGCGTGCGAGCGAAATTCTGAGTAGCTTTAAACCGGGTCGCAACGGGTTTTTAACGCAAATTCTGCGCGGTAAACGGGTCGAAAAGATCTTGTTCGCCGCTACCAAGGCTGATCATCTACACCATTCCCAACACCCTAGCCTGACCGCCATCATGGAGGCATTAACCCGCGATGCCCGTGACCGGGCGCGATTCGCTGGAGCAGGCACGTCCGCGATGTCGCTGGCATCGTTGCGGGCCACAACCGAGGCGTCGATGCAGCATGATGGCGAGACCCTTGAGGTCGTGCGCGGCAGCCTGCTTGAGTCGGGAAAAGAGGCGGCATTTTATCCGGGCGAGTTGCCCAAGGATCCTGCACATCTGCTAAGCCCAGCACGGGCCGGTGCGGAAAAATGGCTTGATCAGGACTACAAAATCATGCGCTTTTCCCCTGCCAAGCTGAACCTGCGCCCCGGCGATGGGCCACCGCACATCCGGTTGGACAAGGCCGCGGAGTTTTTGATCGGGGACAAGCTGTGACACTGGATGATTTTGGGATTGGCCCTGCGCACGCACTGGATGCAGGGACTTTGGCTGATGTGATGGCCCGCGCGAATGCAGGTTTGCGATGGCTTCCCCGCGTCCACAGCGGTGCCGAGGAAATTGCCACGTTGGGTGACATGATCGACGCCGGCTGGGTCGAGGTTGCGCGGCAAAAGGGTGTGATCGTGGGTTTCCTCTCGCGGCGTGAGGCGGAAATTCACGGGCTGTACCTGCACCCTGTTGCGCAAGGCAAAGGCATCGCCCGCGCCTTGATGCAAAACGCAAAGCGTGCGCGGGATGATCTGGGGCTGTGGAGCTTTGAAGCAAATGCACGGGCATCGCGGTTTTACCGCAAGGCATCCTTTGTCGAGATTATGCGCAGCGACGGGTCTGGGAACGACTTTGGGTTACCGGATATCCGGTTTGAATGGCAAAAAGGGGTTGTGTGATGGCAAAAGGTCCGATCCTGTTTGATCTTGAAGAAGACGCGGAACCACGCCCTTCTGTCTCCGAAGCACCCCCCGTACCCGAGGTCGGCATGTCCGCACCCCAAGGGCAGGCGATGCAGATCGCGGCACGATTAGGAGCGCGCAAACCGTCGAAGCTGGTCAAGCTGTTCTGGTGGTTGTTGACGGCGTTCATCGGGGCATTGGTGTCAATCGCGGCATGGAATTTTATAGCCGGGCTGATGGCCAGCTATCCCGTAATCGGCTTGGCGATGAGCGTTCTGATTGGGGCATTGCTGTTGGTTTTGGCGTTGCTGTGCTTGCGTGAGCTTGCAGCCTTTAGCCGGTTGGCGCGGCTGGATGGTTTGCACCACGACGTGGGCGAAGCGATGGCGCAAGATGATTTGAAAGCGGCGCGATCCGTGACGGACCGGTTGGTGGGGCTGTACAAGGGGCGTGAAGACACCCGTTGGGGCCGCGACCGTCTGGCCGAATTGCGCGAAGATCAGCTGGATGCCCATAGTTTGCTCGCGTTGGCAGAGACGGAATTATTGGGCCCGCTGGATATTGCCGCCAGCCGGGAGGTCGAGGCCGCCGCGCGCCAGGTGGCGACGGTGACCGCATTGGTGCCGCTGGCGCTGGCCGATGTGGCTGCAGCCCTGACCAGCAACCTGCGTATGATCCGCCGCATCGCTGAAATTTATGGTGGGCGTTCTGGGTTCTTTGGGTCGTGGCGGCTGACGCGGGTCGTGATGTCGCATCTGGTGGCGACTGGCGCGGTTGCGGTGGGCGATGATATGCTTGAGCCAATTTTGGGTGGAACGATGCTGGCCAGACTTTCGCGGCGGTTTGGCGAGGGGCTGGTAAACGGTGCGCTGACGGCACGAGTTGGTGTCGCTGCGATGGAAGTGTGTCGCCCGATGCCGTTTTCCCAAGGCCGCAGGCCCAAGGTGCGCAGCATCATAAAACGGGCCTTGTCGGGGTTGTTCGGAAAGGGATCACAAGCTGAAAGTTGATTGGGGGCCAGATTGGGGCACCGCCCCAAACCCTGCGATATTTAAGAGCCAGAGAGCGGAGGGGGTGGGGGCTTGTCGCTTGGTGTGGTGCGGCTTATAAGGCGCGCATGAACCGGATATCCGTGATCATTATTCGAATTATTTTCCCGGCGCTCTGATTTGACGAGACGCCGGGCCTTAGGTGTTCGAGATACTCGCACCGCAGCTGACCACCCCTTTCATATCCGTTTGCCAAAGGACGCCCCACATGTGCGCCGACACCCCCGAAACAGTTGACTACAAATCCACGCTGAACCTGCCCAAGACCGATTTCCCGATGCGTGCAGGGCTGCCCAAGCGCGAGCCTGAATGGTTGGCGCAGTGGGAAAAAATCGGCGTTTATGACCGGTTGCGTGAAAAAGAAGGACGCACGCCGTTTACGCTGCATGATGGTCCGCCCTATGCGAACGGGCATCTGCACATTGGTCACGCGCTGAATAAGACGATCAAGGATATGATCGTGCGCAGCCATCAAATGATGGGCCGTGATGCGCGTTATATCCCCGGTTGGGACTGCCACGGTCTGCCCATCGAATGGAAGATCGAAGAGCAGTATCGCCAGAAGGGTAAGAACAAGGACGACGTGCCGATCAATGACTTCCGCGCCGAGTGCCGCAAGTTTGCCGCTGGCTGGGTCGATGTGCAGCGCGAAGAATTCAAGCGCCTTGGCATCACTGGCAATTGGGCCGATCCGTATTTGACGATGGATTTTCACGCCGAGCGTGTGATCGCCGAGGAATTCATGAAGTTTTTGATGAACGGCACACTATATCAGGGATCAAAGCCTGTGATGTGGTCGCCCGTTGAAAAGACTGCATTGGCCGAAGCCGAGGTCGAATATCACGATAAAGAAAGCTTTACGATCTGGGTGAAGTTCAAGGTCGTAGGCACAGGTGACGCTACGCTGGACGGTGCGCAGGTCGTGATCTGGACAACGACACCGTGGACGATGCCAAGCAACAAGGGTGTCGTTTACGGCGAAGGCATTGCCTATGGGCTGTACGAAGTAATTGGCCGCCCCGAGGAATCGTGGGTCAATATAGGTGATCGCTACCTGTTGTCCGACTCTATGGCGATGGATGTCTTTGGCCGGGCGCGTTTGGATGAAACCATGGTGCGTCGTCTGTGCGATGTGTCACAGGATGATTTGGCTAAAATCAGCTTGCAGCACCCGCTGGCCGGGGCCGAAGGTGGCAATGGCGAATGGGATGATCTGCGCGACTTCCGCGCCGCTGATTTCGTGACCGACACCGAAGGCACAGGTTTTGTGCACTGCGCGCCGTCACACGGTCTTGAAGAATATGAACTGTACCGTGATCTGGGCATGCTTGAGCAGGTGATCACCTATAACGTGATCGAAGATGGCTCGTTCCGCGCGGACCTGCCGTTTTTCGGCGGCAAGGCGATCCTCAAGCCTAACGGCAAGGAAGGCGACGCGAACTCCGCCGTGATCAACAAGCTGGTTGAGGTTGGCGGGTTGCTGGCGCGCGGCAAGATCAAGCACAGCTATCCGCATTCCTGGCGGTCCAAGGCTCCGGTAATCTACCGCAATACCGCACAGTGGTTTGCGGCCATCGACAAGCATGTTGGCGACGGGTTGGATACCTTTGGCAAGACTATCCGCGAACGGGCCCTGACCGAGATTGATAACGTCAATTGGGTCCCGAAAAAGGGCCGCAACCGCCTGCATTCAATGATGGAGGCACGCCCCGATTGGGTTCTGTCGCGTCAACGTGCGTGGGGTGTGCCGCTGACCTGTTTCACCAAGAAAGGTGCGCTGCCCACTGACGCTGATTTCCTGCTGCGCAATGTGGATGTGAACCAGCGGATCGTTGATGCGTTCGAGGTCGACGGTGCTGACGTCTGGTACGAAGACGGCGCGAAACAGCGGTTCTTGGATGGGATCGTGAACCCCGATGACTATAACCAAGTGTTCGACATCTTGGACGTTTGGTTCGACTCCGGGTCGACCCATGCATTTGTCCTGCGGGACCGCCCCGATGGGACCAAGGACGGCATCGCTGATGTCTATATGGAAGGCACCGACCAACATCGTGGCTGGTTCCATTCGTCGCTTTTGCAATCGGTCGGCACCACGGGGCACGCGCCCTATCGCAATGTGGTGACGCATGGCTTTACGCTGGATGCAAAGGGCATGAAGATGTCCAAATCAGTAGGCAACACCATCGTACCCGAAAAGATCATACAGCAGTATGGCGCGGATATCCTGCGTCTTTGGGTTGCGCAAACGGACTATACTGCGGATCAGCGGATCGGGGATGAAATCCTAAAAGGTGTCGCGGACAGCTATCGCCGTTTGCGCAACACGATGCGGTATATGCTGGGGTCGCTCAAGGATTACGACAAATCCAAAGCTGTTGCAGTGGAAGACATGCCCGAGTTGGAGCGTCTGATCCTGCACAAACTGGCTGTGCTGGATGGCGTTGTACGTGACGGATATGCCAAGTTTGACTTCCAAGGTGTCTTCCGGGCGGTGTTCGAATTTGCGACGCTTGATCTGTCGTCTTTCTATTTCGATATCCGCAAGGACGCGCTGTATTGTGACGGCGACACGACGCGCAAACTGGCGGCGCTGACCGTACTGGATCACCTTTACCACCGGCTGACCACATGGTTGGCCCCGATCCTTGTCTTCACAATGGAGGAAGTTTGGCTGGAGCGTTATGCAGGTGAAAACGCTTCGGTTCATTTGCAGGACTTCCCCGAGACGCCTGCGGAATGGCGCGATGATGTGTTGGCAGCCCGCGCCGAAAAAGTGCGCGCGGTGCGCCGTGTGGTCACAGGTGCGTTGGAAGAACAGCGCACAGCCAAGGTGATCGGATCATCGCTGGAAGCATCGCCAACCGTGTATCTTGCGCCAGAGTACGCCGAAATCATCACCAACCCCGAAACCTTTGCTGATTTGTGCATCACCAGCCAAATCACCCTAGCGACCGGGGATGCACCTGAGGGCGCATGGACATCTGATGATGTGGCAGGGGTTGCCGTGGTCTTTGCCAAGGCCGAGGGCGAGAAGTGCGCACGGTGCTGGAAAGTGCTGCCAGACGTTGGCACCCATGCGCACCCCGCCGTTTGCAAGCGGTGTGACGATGCGGTTTCCTAAGACGGGGTCGCACCCTGAATGCGTTTAGATGGCTCTGCAACGTTCCATCCAGACGCAATTCGGCATCCTGACTGTGACCGAAGAGGCAGGCGCAATCACGCGCCTGTCTTGGGGGGGCGTTGCCGAACATAATAGCAGTGATCTTTTGGACGAAGCCGCCCGTCAGCTTGCCAGCTATGACAATGGCGAGCTGACCGAATTCACCCTTCCCTTGCGGGTGGAGGGGAGCGATTTTCTAAGGGCGGTCTGCGATGCGATATCCACAATTCCGTTTGGTGAAACCCGTACATATGGCGACATTGCCAAAGACCTGAACGCACCTGCACAAGCCGTCGGGCAGGCCTGCGGGCATAACCCCATTCCCGTCATTATCCCATGCCACCGTGTGATGGGGGCGAAGGGCCTGACCGGATACTCGGGGGCAGGGGGCATCGAGACGAAAATCGCCTTGTTGCGCCATGAAGGGGCGGCGGGACTGCTGATATAGTGCAGTGGTTTGTAGGGACGTGCTGGGTGTAGGCTAGACGCCCACCTTACGTATCACGCTCGTACAAGAACTGTTGGGTGACGCCTGCGAAAGTAAGATACAGGCTGGTGATGATGAGCCCCCAATGCGCCCAGCTTTCCGGGTGGAAATCGACCCAAGCTGCCCAGCCAGCAAAGAAGGTCCAGCCAAGTGCCATTGGCAAAGTAACCGTCCGCCAGCGTTCGGTTCGGACGGGATGCACGAACTTTAGCGGCGCAAACATGGTAATGGCCAGAAACGTAACTAAAATCAATGATACCCACCATGGCGGCGACAAGGCAAACAGAACCAGTACCAGCATGTTCCAGCACCCCGGAAAACCCCAGAACGAATTGTCCTTTGTCTTCATGCGGGTATCGCAGAAATACATGGCACTTGCGAAGGTGATGATAATGATCATGACCCACCCGCTCCACCCGTCCATCAGGCCCGATTTAAACAATGCAAAGGCAGGAATGAAGACATAGGTCAGATAGTCGATGATCAAGTCCAGCAGGATCCCGTCAAACTGCGGTGCATTCGTTTTGACGTCATATCTGCGGGCCAACGGGCCGTCGATACCATCGACAAAAAAGGCAACAACCAACCATAGGAACATCAAGTCCCACTTCTGATCGACGGCTGCCAGCATCGCCAGCATGGCAAATATGGCACCGGTTGCAGTAAATAAATGAACAAGGAGGGCGCGGGACTGGATACTCATTTCTCACAGATGCCAAATCTTTCTGGTAAGTGCAAAAGGAAAAGCGCAAGGAACTGGTAAGGCTTGGGTTGACCCCGCTAGTGATTCCGCCTAAAGCCTGACAACCAATTTCAGGGTTGCCCTTGTGCAGCCCATTCGGGTGTTGGGTCGGATCGCCGATCACACCTCTGCAGCAAAAGGATGAACCCATGTCGCGCGTTTGCGAATTGACCGGAAAAGGCCCGATGTCGGGCAACAACGTAAGCCACGCCAAAAACCGCACGCGTCGTCGGTTCTTGCCGAACCTGAACGATGTGACTTTGCAGTCTGAATCGTTGGGCCGCAGCTTCAAGTTCCGCATCTCTGCGGCTGCTTTGCGCACAGTCGACCACCGCGGTGGTTTGGACAAGTTCATGGCGAAGGCCAAAGATACCGAGCTTTCCGGCAATGCGCTGAAAGTGAAAAAGGCGATTGCGAAATCAGCTACGACAACTGCTGACGCTCTTTCCTAAGTCTATCTGAATTTTATTCGTGCAACCCTGGCTTAACCGCCGGGGTTGCGTCGTTTTTACATGTCGAAACTCTTTTGCGGCTTCGCTAAAGTCCCAGATATGTTGAACCGCTCTCTCATTGCTGTCGTGCTTGCCCTTGTCTTGACTTTAACCAGTCAAAGTATGGCTGTCGCACGCGGTGCGTCTGCTGCACCGGGGCAGATGGTACTGTGTACCGGAACTGGGCCGGTTGCAGTTTATCTGGATGCCAAGGGGCAGCCAACTTCGGCCCCGCATATTTGCCCTGATGCCGCGCTTAATATTGCTGTTGAGAAGCCTGTCGCGCTAATCGACGCCCCTGCGCGTTTGATCGTTTTCCGTACATTCATCGCGCAGCCCGATGTGCAGAAAATCATTGCCCCCAGGCTACGGCCTGATACCCGGGCACCCCCTGCGTTTGTCTAGACGGAAATAACTTTAGACATCTCAAAACACAGGAATACCCTATGAAACTTGCTTCTTTTACCCGCGCAGTCTGCGCGATCGTTCTGTTGTCTGCCGGCCCATTGGCGGCTCAAGGCATGGTGGTTCATGACGCTTATGTCCGCAGTTCAACCGCAGCATCGACATCCGGTGCGGCCTTTATGGTGCTGATGAACCATTCCGGTACAGATGATCGCCTGATCGGCGCATCGTCTGGTGTGGCTGAAAGGGTCGAATTGCACCAACATGCCGAAGACGCCAATGGCGTCATGCGCATGGGCGAGATCGAAGGTGGCGTCCCGGTCGCGAACGACGAAGCACACATTTTCAGACGTGGCGGCGACCATCTGATGTTCATGGGGCTAAAGCGGCCTTTAGAGCAGGGCGAGGTCATCAAGGTCACACTTGAGTTCGAGAAGGCAGGTGAGTTCGAAATCGATATTGTCGTTGATCAGGACCGCCAGCCAGGCGAGGGTGCAATGGATCACAGCAAAATGGATCATAGCAAAATGAGCCACGACTCCATGGATCATTCGGACGACACAAAAGCCTCCGAATAAAGCATCGACGGGCGGGCAGGGCGAAGGTGTTACCTAAGCTCTGGCCGCTGAGGCAGAGTGTTGCCCAGCAGTTCCTCGACCCAATCAGTGACAATGCGTGTGGCAGGACCTGTGCGGTGCTCTGCAAATTGGTTCCCCACCGCTGAGCGTTCCAGATTCATCTCGATCGTGTGGGCCCCGTTGCGTCGCGCGTCTGCGACAAAACCCGCTGCTGGATAGACATTTCCCGAAGTGCCAATGGCGGCGAAAATATCTGCTTCTGCCAGATGATCAAAGATTGCTTCCATATCATATGGCATTTCACCAAACCAAACGATGTCGGGTCGGGCCGCTGAGGCGTTGCATTTGGGGCAGGGATCACCGGGGGCCATGACCATGGGGGCCGGCCAGCGATGGTTGCATGCAGCACACAGCGCTGAATTCAGGGCACCATGCATATGCATCACATCCAAAGCACCACCCTGTTCGTGCAGATCATCCACATTCTGAGTCACAATCACCACCTGTCCGGCATATTTCTTTTGCAGCTTGGCCAACGCCTTGTGTGCGGCGTTTGGAGCGACTTTAGACGCCTGTTTGCGGCGGGCGTTATAAAAATCGACGACCAACTTGGGGTCGCGGGCAAAACCCTCGGGGGTGGCCACGTCTTCGACGCGGTGCTGTGCCCACAACCCGTCTTCTGCGCGAAACGTCTCTATCCCGCTTTCAGCCGAAATACCTGCACCGGTGAGAATGACAATCTTACTCATTTTACTGCCTTCCAAGGTCCGTTTGATGATTTACCCCTCAAGGGTGTGAAAGCTGCCTGACAGCCACGGCATTTGCACTAGCGTCGGCGCAATCATATGGGTCTGGAGCAGTTGACGCATAGTGGTGGCAATGTTCTGTGGCACAGGGCCTGTCCAATCGGCACCTGCAAACAGCGATATTTGCCGCGACACCCCCGGTGCGGGCAGCGCAAATGCCTTGAGCGCCCCGTGAAACCGTTCTGCGCGGCCATAGCCAAAGGGCGTCGTGATAGCCCAGCCAATGCCCCGTGCGACCATCGCCATCAATGCCAGATGGCTGCCGATCTCGAATTGCGAGGCCAGGTTAATGTTGTTTCGCGTCAGGTGATTGCTGATCTGATCTGCAATCATCTGATCGGACTCGTACCTTAGGAAAGGCAAGAGCGAGCTTCCGGAAAGCAGATCAGCGGGTGTCTGGTCAGTGTCATTCGGAGCTACAATGATAAACGGATCACGGGCCAACGGGATTTCGGTCAATCCGCTTTTTGCGTCACCGCTGGTGGCTGCGATTGCAATGTGCAGCGCCTTGTCTTGGACGGCTTGAATTAAGTCTTTGCTGCCATCGGTAATCATCCGGAACCGGCAACCCGTCATGCTGTCTGCCAGTATCGTCGCCAGACGTGGCGTTAGATCGTTGTCGAAATCATCAATCACCCCAAGGCTAAGGTCTGACAGATTGGCAAGGTCCATGACCGTCAATTCAGTCTGCGCCAATCGCAACTGGGCCAATGCTGTGCTTGCATGTCTCAGAAAGTTCTCCCCTTGGGGGGTCAGGCGCATCGGGCGACGGCTGTGATCCATCAGCGCTGTTCCAATAGCAGCCTCTAGATTGGACATCTGCTGGCTGACCGCAGGCTGGCTTAAACCCGTTGCTGCGGCAGCTTGTGCCACCGAACCGGAGCTTGCCAAGGCCTCGAACACCTCGATTCCGCGCAGTGTCACACCTTTTTTGAACATCATAATCGCCTTTTGGCAGTTTCCAGTTTCCAAATATCACTGCTGGATCGACCTCGTGCAGGCGGCGCGCTAATGGCGACAGATTCAGCAAATCAAAATAGAGCGGTCCGTCTTATTTGACCATTGAACCGGGCGCATAACAAGCGCACGATTGGTGGGAAACCAGTCAGAGCCCCAAGTAATGAAAATTGCTACAGCCGCCTATACCCAAGACATCCTGACCAGTTGGGCACATTACGAGGATAAGTTAGTCAACTGGGTCGCAACTGCGGCGGCCAATGGGGCGGATCTGCTGGTGTTTCCCGAATACGGGGCGATGGAGCTGGCGACACTGGCAGGTCTGGACGTTGCCGCAGATCTGGAAGCGTCGCTATTTGCCGTGTCTGACCGGCTGCCGGATGCGGACGTGGTCCATCAAAGGCTGGCGGCAGAATACGGTGTGCACATCGTAGCAGCGTCAGGGCCAGTGGCCACGGCTACGCGGCCCGTCAACCGCGCACGTTTGATTACACCGGACGGTAAGATCGGCGTGCAAGACAAACAGATCATGACCCGTTTCGAGCGCGAGGTTTGGGGCGTGATCGGCGGCAATGCCTTGCAGGTCTTCGAAACCGCGATTGGCAAGATTGGTATTCTGATTTGCTATGACAGCGAATTCCCGCTTTTAGGCCGTGCCTTGGCCGATTGCGATATTATCGCGGTGCCCAGCGTGACCGAAGCATTGGCGGGGTACTGGCGCGTGCGCATCGGGTCCATGGCCCGGGCTCTCGAGAATCAGTGCATAAGTGCGATGTCATCTTGCGTGGGTGCTGCTGACTGGTCTGACGCTTTGGGCGATTCCTATGGGGCGGGGGGGATATTTTGCCCGCCAGATGTCGGGTTTCCGTCAACGGGTGTGCTGGATGCGGCGCAGATTAACGTGCCCGGATGGACCTATGCCGAGGTTGATATAGCGCAGATCGCCAATGTGCGCGCACAGGGCGTGGTGCTGAACCGAACCCATTGGGCGGATCAGGCAGGCCGCGATAGCGTTGCGATAAACACGTCTTTGCTATGAATAGGTCTTGAAAAAGGGAAAAATAGCGCCCATTTAAGCCTGCGCTCTGCATTTGCAGGGCAAAGTGTTCAAGGAGAGACCATGGCTAAGGAAGACACGCTCGAATTCCCCGGTATCGTCAAGGAACTCCTGCCGAATGCGACATTCCGGGTCGAGCTTGAAAACGGCCATGAGATTATCGCACATACGGCAGGCAAGATGCGCAAAAACCGCATTCGTGTTCTGGCAGGCGACAAAGTACAGGTGGAAATGACCCCCTATGATCTGACCAAAGGCCGGATCAATTATCGCTTTAAATAACGCGCTTTACCGAAAGTCTCAGGACTTTCGGTCAGCGTTTTGGGTTTTCATATGACCTTTATCCTCGGATCAGGCAGTCCGCGCCGCAAGGAATTGCTGGCGCAAATTGGCGTTGTGGCCGATGATATTCGTGCGCCCGACATCGACGAAACACCCCTACGGGCCGAGCTGCCACGCCCGTATTGCGCACGTATGGCCCGTGAAAAGGCCGCAGCCGTTCCGTCGGAACCAGATGACATCGTGCTATGTGCCGATACCACCGTTGCTGTCGGTCGGCGAATTTTGGGTAAGCCTGAACACGCCGAGGAAGCGGCCAGCTTTCTGCGATTGATGTCCGGACGCCGCCACAAAGTGATCACAGCTGTCGCGGTAAAACGAGGCGACAAGATGTGGGAACGCGATGTAGTCAGCACCGTGAGCATGAAACGGCTGTCTGACGCTGAGTTGAACGCGTATCTTGCCACCGGCGATTGGCAGGGTAAGGCGGGCGGCTATGGGATACAGGGACCGGCAGGCGCTTTGATCCCGTGGATCAGCGGATC